>Ga0307515_10003021_pt1 | contig 35682 bp, 37 predicted proteins | sample 17_EM_MG_FD_194513 | JGI IMG/M metagenome (GOLD analysis project Ga0307515, IMG submission 194513) | Populus trichocarpa ectomycorrhiza microbial communities from riparian zone in the Pacific Northwest, United States - 17_EM | ecosystem: Host-associated > Plants > Roots > Unclassified | place... | reverse complement strand
GCCATATCCTAATTACCAAAGATGAGGACTACATCCGACTGGAGTTGGATATTTTGCATGTGGATTTTTCCGTTTCACTTTCGCGAACAATTTCCCCGGTACACTCGCGCGTACAAAAATTTGTTGCCCATGCGGTGCTGCAGAGCGAAAAAGAAAACTTTGGAAAATTTGGGAGTTGGAACTTTGCTCAGCTCGATGACCCTGATTTGTCCTGCACGCTGAATGCTGGACGATGAGCGCTGAGCGCTGGGGTGAGTCTGGCGGCGGTCTCGAGGGGGAGCCTTGGGAACTGGAATCCACTGAGCGGATCTGCCCTGGTTCAGATTTCACTCGGACAAACCGTCGTGCCGCTGTCATTATACAATTGGTCTGAGGAGTAACCTGCGCGTTCACGCAGCGATGCAGGTCGCAGTATGTAAGTAATCCTGCCGTGTTCAACGGTCAAGTAATTATAGGGTGCGCGAATTGATCGGACGCAGCAGGCGCTTGTGTGAGTGAAATATTCTGTCAAATATTCAACGTTGCAACCCCGAGTCCTCCATTCCGCCAGCCAGTCTTCCTTCGACCCTGGCACTAGGAGAAGTTCTCATATCCCGCGGGTGAGTTGGATGCCACACTAGCGTCGCTCGACAACCTTAACACACACACGCAGACACGATCCCGTACAGACAACATGGATGCCGAGGGTCTTCCACAAGAAATCATAGACGAGGTCATCGACAACCTCGCTTTCGATTTCGAAACTCTCAAATCTACATCGCTGGTCCGGAAGTCTTGGACGCACCGCTCACGCCGGAGACTGTTCTCCTTCGTCCCAATCAACTCCCTCGATCGGTTGGAACAGTGGTCGCTATCCATTTCCTCAGACCCCAATGGGATCGCGTCGTACGCCCGCGTCATATTGCTCTCCCACCACACCCCAAAGTCCTGGGTCGAGCCAGCGAACCTCGACCGATTCTACGACCACTTTCGTTCGTTCTCTAGAGTCGAACGTCTCGTCATTTCTGGATTGCAAACGGCCAAATTCGATGTCACATCGACCCCACGTTACTTTGGAAATTTTGCGGCTACCGTTCGATCTCTAGAGCTGCGGACTACGGTTGGAGCCCCCGCTTCGTTGCTTTCGTTTATTTGCGCGTTTCCGCTCGTGGATGACCTCGGAATTCAGCTCCCCAACGTCACCGTTGGTAGTGGGAACCAAGGAGAGACTACGTGTCCTGCATCCGCGCCGAGCTTCAAGGGGAACCTTAGGCTGTTGGACATGTTCTATGAATCAATCCTCCTCGTGGATTTACTTTGTGCCCTTCCCTTATCATTCCACACCATACGTGTTTCCTCTCGCAACGTAGGGAGACTACCACAATTGGCCAAGCTGGTCAGCAAGTGTGGCAAAACTCTACGTTCGTTAATCATCGCGAGGATGACGCATGGTATGGCTTCCGCACATCCATCGATACTCTGTCGGCGGCTGAGATGTACGATCTAGCGATTTCGCCGGGGCCAACCGGCGCCTCTCTGAGTTCATGCGTAGCCCTTGAAGAAATTTACATCACAGTCTTCAATCCAAATCACCTCGTCACCATGCTGGGGGAGGTCCTCCCTACACTCTCGAAAACCACTTGCCTCTCACGGATTTGCCTCGACGCGGATGAGAGCTCCCATTCCCCAGAGGAAGAAGGTGTGGATAGGGCGATGTGGATTGGATTGGATCTAGTTATGTCCGAGTACGCGGAGAGGACTTCCACAAAGCACCCAAATCGACGGCTGACACTGCAGTTTCGTACGGACAAGGAAGGGGCGACTGGTGAACACGACGGGTGGGTCAGAGAGCTTGTCGGTTTGCTCGTCTTATTTCCTAAAGTTGGGAACGTGGAGTACATATCTAAACATTGACCTCAATACGAGACCCAAAGCATTGTTTGTCCCTGTTTGTTCTCCAGCTCCCGGAGTCACTGCGGATGCTTTTCTTCCACGTGGGCGGCGCGACGCGACCAGGTACGACGCGCCGAAATTGGGTTGTCAACGTTGAACAAACGCGGTCACTTTGAAACCATCACCATATCCACTACACAATGGCAAAAGCTAGGGAATGGCCGGCGGGAATCCTTTGCATTTCCCTTCCAAACATCGCGGAAGCATATATCGTCCGCCGTCCAACAACCTATCAGGTACGCCGAATGATGTTGCTCGTTTTGGATGAGTGACTCCGTTTGATATCCCCGAAACCGAACAATACAGAACCTTATGGCCACAGCCACGTCCCTTTTCCGAGCCCGGTTCGACGAGACGACAGAGGAGATGTATGTGAAGACCGATGACTTTGGGCTGGAGTGGCCTGTTGAGGTTCTGCCCGACGTTTGGGAGATGCCAGAGGTTCAAGGATTCCTCAGGAGTGTGGAAATACATATTCGGATGCAAGGAGAAGGTACTATGACTTACAATCAGTGATGCAAATGTTTCTAAGCGCTTTGTTTTGAACGAAGGTCCCTCGCAGTTGGATTTCGCCGATACGGATAGGACACAAGCAACGATACCCATTTCTCCTTCTGCAACTCCCCCGCGAGACGTTCCTGGACTTGCACTCGCCCACTCTACCCCTGCAAGCCGAAGGGCTAAAATCAGGCAGCCAGCTGATGACGAGCCTGCGTTTGTCGGGTATCGCGGGCATTCCGAAGACGAGGAGGTGGACCAACCTGAGCCCAGGAGCCCGAGGGGTGTGAGGTCGAGGATGAGCCTTCAGGCTCACGGTTCCAACGGTTAGGACGAAACTCCGGTGATCCGGTCGTGTCTCACAGCTCTCGTAGACAACCCCCGCCCGATTAGGACTATCAGGGCAGAACCCACGAACGAGGAAACCATTCCATCGTCATCCCAAGAATCAGACGTTACGGCTGACGCCAAAATATACGTCGAGGTTCGGTACGAAGCCCAGAACGTCACGATCAAGGTTCGCCCACAGAAGACGTTCGCCTCACTCTTCAAGACGGCTTGCAACCACTTCAAACTAGACAAGGACGGGTCAGTCCCGCCACATCCACCGCTTGCGCGCTCAGTGACTGACTCACGGTTCATAGCATTAAACTCTTCCAAATGGTGGCGTTTGATGGGAGAGATTCGATAAGCCCGATCGAGTGTAGTCTCTCTGCGACCTTGGGAGAGGGTAACGTCACTGACGATGACGTTTTTTCCCTTCTACCCTACGACGGTGATGACTGATTGTGATCGCTGGCGGTCACCGCCATGCCCGTCCCTCATTGCTGTGCATCTACTCTCTTACTCATCCTAATCTTTTGCATTCATGGACGTAGCTTACATATAGTTACCTGTATAATTTTTATGCCCTGGGTCCTCGCCTGCGCCACAGCCATTTACAGCCATTCACCCTGAGCTTGTCCCTTTGTGCGTTTAATGAAGTCAGTGGACCAAAGGCACGTAGCGCCATGGGACGTTGAACGCTTATTGAGTCAACCCGTGTGATCGCGTTTATTTGCATTGCCCCACCGAGTCCGCCTGCGGTCCCTATTTATACATCTTCAACCTCTACGGTGAGGACTCCACCATCCCCCTTCTCCTGAGCTCTCTCCCTCAACACTTCGACCAGCCCAGCCTTTCAGAAACCAAATCGCACACAAACATGTCTTATCAGGTTCGCGATTCTTATCTCCCCCTCATCCTTACCGATACCGACGTTCTGCTCCACAGCAATACGGACAAGGACCTCCTCCTGGTTACGGCGGTCCTGGTGGTTATGGCGGCGGATTCTCTCACCCGCCGCCCTCTGGTCCCCCTCCCGGCGCCGACCCCCAGTACGTTTTACCCCTATCCGCCACTTTCGACGATCGTGGGTCCGAGGTCACAACTCATTGACTAACCATTGGAATTTGAATCGTAGGCTATGGCAATGGTTCAGCACCGTCGATACAGACAGATCTGGCCACATCAGCGTCGTCGAGCTTCGTTAGTCACCTCTTTTCCGTACAAACTGCGCAAGTGGTGTAGGTCGTCTGACTACAGCCCGATTTGACAGAGAAGGCTTTAATCAATGGAGATTGGACTCGTGAGTTTCCCAATTCATGTGGATCCGAATGGAGCGCTCACCTTCGACCTTGTACAGCCTTCGATCTTGACACCGTCAAGCTCCTGATGTCGATCTTCGATACCGACCGCAGTGGAACCATCGGATTCAACGAGGTTCGTTTTAATTCTTTCAAACCGTCTCCTCTGGGTTTCTCACGTTTCTTCGTAGTTCGCTGGACTCTGGAAATACATCAAGGACTGGCAAGGTGTCTTCAAACACTTCGACAAGGATCGCTCTGGGTCGATCGACGCCACAGAGCTTCAAGCCGCCTTCAAACAGTTTGGGTACAATTTATCCCCTCAACTGCTCCAGCTCGTCGAGAGGAAATACGGTACTGCTCTTCTCCTTCCCTTGACGGGCCTGTGTAGCTCGATTAAATCTGTTATCACTAATTATATCTTCCTCCGGGGAAGACATGTTTAAAGCTGGTCCCTCGGCTGCGGCCCCCGCTGTTCCTGGATTCGGTGGCCGACCACCTGCTGCGTCCCAAGCAGCTGGAATCACCTTCGATCGATTTGTTAGGGCTTGCGTCGTGATCAAACAGTTGACCGAGGCATTCCAAAACATAGACACTGATAGGGTGAGGCTCTTCATGCGATCAACTTCAATCTCTGATCCCCAATTGACCATCTCATTTTTGCCACACAGGATGGGTGGATCCAAATCAACTACGATCAGTTCATGCACACCGTCCTCAGTGCGCCCTAAGGATGTTCCGCCGGAGCACCTCCCGCACGACGCTCAGAGGCTTGTGCATTGTGCTTGCTTACGTTAGCCCAGTGCAGAAGCGTACGTGACGGGCGATGAAGACTTTGCCTCTCTTGTGTACGAAATCGGAATTGTAACCTATGATGTATCCTCGGGTTTTTCTCCTCTAACTCAACAATAAATTGTCTTCTGGTCCGCTATTCTCTCTCTATTTGACAGTGTGTTTGTATCTCTTCCGGCCACTCAGCGACAATGAAGAAAGCTATTCGTTTCACGGAGTGGCCATCTGTATGTTTGTGCAGTATTGTGCACGGTTTCGAGTCCATGCTCACTGGAACCACGGGCGGGTCCACCGCCATCGAGCGGAGCGTTCAAGTACAAACGGCCTATTATCTCCGCCATTGGGCCTGGCCATGTAGCGTGTGGCCATTCGAAAAATGGATGCGAAATACCGTGCCGGTGCCACTTGTTGTCCATGTCTCGCAAGCACCGTGCCAATCACGATCACAAGGCATGGTCATTGTATTGTTTACTAGCCACGGTCTCCAGGTGTTTGTTACGTAGTGAATCCCTTTATCCGAGCCGACGTGCTTGTTCTCGTAGTACTTTCCCGGACCTTTACGGGTCCTCCCTTTGGCTGACCATGCTCGCCTTCCGGCCATGGCTCCCCCCCCCAGAAGTGTATAAATACGAGCTCGAGGTTGCCGGGTCAATCCCACATCACCTCCACATCTTCTCACCTCTCATCCACTCCTCTCTCCCGAAAAACTGAGGGAACCATGAGACTCAAACCACCCCACCCATCAACGTCAGCGAGCAGAATCGATATCACCTCTTCAAACCATGTTTAAACGGTGCGTGAGACCTCGGTCCTTCCGATTTGTGGAAGCCGCTGACTCTGCCTAGACCATAGAGAGTGCCCATACTGGCATATATCCTGGATATTGCCCCGGGATGCAGTTGCCATCCTCTTCTGCCACACTGAGGATGGAAATGAGCCCGTGCCACCTGACTAGAGATGGTGGTTGTGACGGTCCAGAAGCCAGTTCAAGGGTTCTGGGTATATGGGGTGGCGTCCGAGCACCGCTTCCACCCGTGTTGGACCATTGGATCTTGGGGTCAAAGGCGTCAGCACCGGTGCTTGGGCAGTTTAGCCGATACACTGAGACTATGAGACCCTATGCGCTGATCCCGTACGGGTCACTCTGGGCGGTCAATGCAGGTTGAGCGGTCAACGGCGGTATATTACAGTAGAGATAGCGCACCAAATCTTAGCAAAGGAGGTATCCTTTGTACACAGTCGATCAGGTGCCAGATTCAAATTAGATCCTCGCGAGTTTCGCGGGTGACGGGAATGCATTATCACTACGGTAGTGTTGTGAGACTATTACAGCGTCGCTGTTTACTGTGTGAGGTTGAATATTCGCGAGAACCGCGTTCTTCTCCTGCGAAAAGGACAGGACGAGTGAGTCCCCTGAGGTTCCAACCTCCACCCGATAGGTCGCCCCTGAATCGTTAGAGGGAGCGAGGACTTGTGGTCACAAAGGCGGGGACAGGCGGTTTCGCCGAGTGAACACGGTCAAAGCTAGAGGTCAAAATTTCGATCAAGATTTTCCGATCATCTCAGTTCCACCATCAGGTTGCAGTTTGATCTCAACCTCAAAGCTCCAAACAACACTCAAGCGACGATGGCCATCACAACCTTACAACCCCCAACCCCAGAAGACATAGAAGAGCTCCTCCTGATCACTCGCTACGGCGAACTCGACGAACTCAAATCCTTCATCGAAAAATTCGGAACGAAACCTCTCATCGACGCTCGAGACGAAGATGGAAACACCGTCCTTCATATGGTGTGCGGGAACGGACACCTAGGTGCGGCCGATTCAGCTCAGAGGATATGGGTGTTATTCCAATGTTCATTTACGGACTAGATTTCGTTTAGATCTCTTGGATTATCTCGTCCCAGACCACGTCCCGCCGTCCTTCGCGACCGTGCAGAACGCGTCTGCAGGGTCGACCCCCTTACATTGGGCGACGTTAAATAAACAACTCGACCTAGTGAAACAGCTTGTCAAACTCTGTGGTACGCGTTAACCCCCCTTACACCGGCTCAGAACCCCAGTCGATCGGTATTAGGTGCCGGCGTGCTGGACGTCAAGAATAAAAGCGGTCGAAGTGCGATTACCGAGGCCGAGATGTACGAGTGGACTGAGGGCGTCACTTGGATGGTTGGCGTAATGAGCGTTGACAATTCAGGAGGTGCAGCACAAGAAACAGACGAAGTCGTGGAATCTGGGGATGTCCAAGTCGAGATCCAAGACGCAGAAGGAAGAGTAGCAAAACTGAGTATAAAAGACGGGCAAGTGGGGGAGATTAGTGACTTTTCCTCTTCACCCTCGACATAGCGGTTTCTGTGGAAAAGATCATCCCGGGTCGTCGTCGTGTCGTTGTCACCAGCAGTATGCTACAGTATGCTAGTATAGGTAGGGGCCATTTGCGAAGGTCCTCGACCAGATGCGAGAAAGAGTGGCATTAAATAAATAAGTAGGTAAACATAACGTCTGAGGAACGTCAGCACAAACGACGAACAGATGAAACGGCATCAAGAACTCACCCAGAGGCGATTTGAACTGGGATGTCCAATTGCTGACCCACACCCCAGTCGTAGGACGACCTGCACACTCCCCAACCTATTCGGCCGCAGCGGTGTGCAACCGACAGCAGAGAGTGCAGATGTGGGAACTTCCGCAGTGCCATCTTGTCTCTGCTGTGGTCCGGCTTGGTATCCCAAGCACCAGGTGCCTGATAGCTCGGCGGTGCATCGTGCCCACCTTCCGCCCCGGACCTTTACTCCAAGCTCAATGGGTGGTTAACGTATGTGGGGGGGGGTTTCGATGGGGACCGTATTGAAGTCTGTGAGGGCAATTTCACCCTGAGCAGTAATCAAGAGTCTCCTGTCGGCAGTGAAGCCTGCCCTTCCGTTATGACGCCCCAGGGTGACTGAGACATCCAGAACCCGAAGATTTGTACTCACTCTCGCTGTTCCTCGGGGAGAGGATCTAGAAATGCGAATAGGAGCACCAGATCAAGATCCAGGAGTTCCGGAGTCACAGAATTCTAACGATGACTGATAGCGGACAAAACAATACATCCGAACGGAGAAATAATTCTGAAGAAGATGCCTACAGTACCGCTTCAGTCGGATGTAGCCTTGCAACTGTGATAGAAATGTACCAGTACAAAATGTGCTCTCGTTGATGGAGTGGACGTGCAGTTTCGTTCCATCGATCCCCAGGATGACAAAGGAATAACGGATAACAGCCTGAAGGCGATGCGAAGGCGCCGGATGGAGATTCCATTTGCCCACTTGAAAGAGTATCAACTGAGTTCCTTACATTCAACTCGTGGAACTTCTTGAAATGAATGATTTTAGCCGTATCGGCCCCTTGTTTTACCCGACAAGAATAATCATGAGCCCAGAAATTATACATTACAGAATAAGGGAGCCTAGGCAAGGAGCACACCAAGTTACACAGGAATGGGAATGAATATCTGATGAGAGCCCCCTTGGTGGGAGGATCTAACAATCAATGGACTTACAATGTAGGTATAAAGAACAGAGTCAAGGCAAGACTCCCAATACCTCCTACCAGGAAAGTACCGGCAAATTGCCACAGTTCTGGACCTGTTCCAGGAGCTCTTATTTGTATTCACACTATGTGACCATGGCCACACTGCTCTTCCCACCCATGAGCACCTATTGTCAACTTAACTGGGATCAGGGTACTCTTGCTAATTGCACTTGGAATATAGCAGTCATTGAAGCATATACTGCCCTCACTGGAACAGGGTCCAAGTCAACTGGCAAGCACATCTTTCATCAGTTATTCCCAGTCTTAATGGTTTCATTGACCAGTATTGTCCTAAGACACATACCAGTGGTGCTTAGTTTTACTGTATCATCCCTCCTTTGTATCTAATGAACATTCTCACTCAGAAAGTTATGATTACAAAAGTGGCATACCACAATTTTTACTCAGGATGCATATAACAGAAATCTAAAATCAATACCTCTCCAGATTGATAGCCAGCTACCAGATACTGGCCATCCCACTGTGCCACCCGAAATTCTGCATATTTCCCAAAAAATTGAAAAACCTCTCTTCCTGTATCTGTATCCTTGATCCTATCTAGACCAGGGATAAAATCTAAGTGGGGTCTCTCTGTGGATGGGTTGGATAATACAATAGGGGGGGATCCTGAGATCCCAAAGTCCCACCCCTGGGTATATGAGTCCTTTACCCAAACACAGATTCTTGAACTGTCTACCTGAAGGTAGTCTGTCTGTTGGTCATCCTCCAACTTCACCTCACCCACAGACTCCCATGTCCACATAGACCATGCTTGAATGAGGTTTTTGCTCTGATAAAAAACTTTAGATCCATCCCCTGATATTGTTATCCTCTTGCTACCAGACCCAGATGCATCTAGTGTTTGGAGGAGTTCACCTTTCCCAGCATCCCAAACATGAACTTTCTCATCTTTGAGCCAAACCAAAATTATCTTGCCATCTATCAGCTGGGCATCTCTCCAACAGTCACCTTCAGCTGGGGTTTGGAAGGATGTCTTGCAGAGGCCAGTCAAAATGTCCCAGGTCTTCACCACTCCAGCTGAATCACTTGAGATAGCAATTCCATCCCTGGCTTGAAGACTAACAGACTCAATTGAGGCTGAAGGGGATGGAGTGGACTTTGGATCAGATGCAACTTGATCTGTTGATAAACCACCAATCTGCCAGAACTTGACTGATTTGTCTTCAGATGCTGAGATGAGGGAGGAGGGAGAGGCAAATGTAATGGAGGTGATGTCCCCAGTATGACCAATAAAGGTCTCAATAAGGTGAGGATCTGGGGTGGTGATATCCCAAACATACATGGTGTGGCTACTAGCAACAGCTATAAGCCTGCCATCAGGGGAAAAACAGCAGCAGCTGGCACCACTATCAGCAACATGAAATTCAGCCACAATTGCCCTGGAATCAGAGTTTTGAACTGTGACTGTTCTATCACACAAAGCAAACTGAGTGCCATCTGGGGAAAAAGCACTACGAAAACCATCATAGGTAGGTTGGATTTGGTGACCATTGACATCCCATTGCCAGATTTTATCATTGGATTTGGATAGGAGGTACTGAGGGTTTGTGGGAGAGAAGTTAACATGGTATACAGAACCCTGTTGCTTTATGATATGATGGCATCCCCCTGTCTGAATGTCCCACAAATGAATTGTGCAATCCCCAGATCCTGAAGCAATCCTGGTGTAGTCTGCTGAGATGGAGACAGAGTGAACCCAGCCAGTGTGGCCAGAGAAGGTCTTGACAACCCCACCAGTCTGTACATCCCAGAGCTTGACAGTGTAGTCATCACTTCCAGATACAAGTGATATCCCATCTGATGAGAAAGTGAGAGACGTAACCAAATCAGTGTGTCCAGAAAGAGTAGCCAACTGGGTGCCTGTGACTCCATCAAGGATGATGATGTCACTAGCTTGAGACCCAACTGCAATGGTGTTGTTCCAGTATGAGAGGGCCAGTGGAATCTCATCCAATGAAACTGTACGGGAACACATTCCCCATTCTGCTGAGACTCCCTTAACCACCTTGACAATTTGTAACTCTGTATTATAGCACTTATGGAGCCAAGATGAGGAAGGGGAAAATGGGATGGCAAAATGGTATATCTGGGAAGGAGATTTGTGGATTGTATCAAAGTGTTCCAATAGGAAACGCTGGCTATCATTGGTCCACTTGCAGGAAACTCCTGCCTAAATAAGCATGAGCACAGCCAGACATTTGTAGGACTTCACATGCAACTCACCAACAGATACCATTGCTGTATGTCATTGATGGCATAAACCCCAATATCAAGGTTTCCTGTCAGGCTTAGGACCTCAATCCAATACAGCAAACAGGTCTTGAAGAACTCATCAACTGCCTTGAAGACTTCCTCAACATCAAGACTGCTGCTGGTTATCCTCATAAGGTGATTTGTCCAAAAGCGGCATGCATATTCCAGAGTATTCCCAATGTAGGCTGTCTTTCGTGTGGAAAGATCCCCAACCTCACTGAGAAGGACATGATCATCCAGTTCACAGATGTTCCTCTTCAACCCTCCCTTCATCACATTGAGACATGAAAACAGGATCTCCCTGTGATAAATTGAGGGATCTATGAAGAACTGTTGGTCTGTGCGACCTGGATCCATGAGGAAGTCAGGGAAAGATTTATGGAAGATGCAGACTGGATCTTCCATGCTGTCTGGTATGAGGAGGAGGGAATGGAGGGTACGTAGAGTGCTGTATATCTTGGATGGTGTGCCACAGTTCCCAAGGAGGTCTGAGAGTGTGTTTATCGAGAGCGGACGGAAGACAAGTAGCACTGCCCCAACCACCAGTTTGAAATGTGAGTAGAAGTCTTGACCTATGTCGCTGGAAGCTTGCTGTAGGACTTGGGTGTAGAGGAGATCAATGCCCAACTTCCCTTCATGAGAAGTATCTTCCGGAAGCGAGATGATAAGTGCAAGCCTCTCATCAGGTGGGTGGTATTGGGACACAACAAACTTGATGACTGTTGAAGCGTAGATGAAAAAGCCAGATGCCTTCTTGCAGAGAGCGTCAATATCCGGCGGACCCGGCCAATCCTCTGCGAGGTTGCAGTTACTCCGGTTTTTGACAATGTCCGTTAACTGAGTCTTCAAGAAGAGCTTGATATCGCTGTCCACTGAAGAACGCTCAACCTCGTGCAGCCTGAGTACATCTGTGTGAGGTTGAAGTGACTTCAAGCGGAATCCGGAGCGAATGCGAGGTTCGGGTCTGCCGGTGATGAAGAACTTGATGAGGGGGATTTTGTCCACATAGCGGGACAGCACGGAGAGAAGCGCGGACGCGGGTTCCTCGTCTCGGCACTCATCGAGGGCATCGATGATGATGAGGGTCGAAGTTTGGATTGTTTGGAACGGGCCCACAATGAGTTTTTCCATCTGAGAACAAAGTTTCTCTCGCCCAATTCCAGGGTTGGCCCTCAAGACCTGGAGCAACTCCTCTCGAAACAGGGGGTACCGATATGCGAGTTGAAAGGCGAGGGTTGGGAGAATCGCTTGAAGGTTACTCCTGTCCTCGAAATTCCGCGAGCAAAAGAAGCTTGCGCCAAGCTTTCCCTCCGCGAAGGTAATCTCGGCAAATGTCTGGGCGATGGTCGACTTTCCGGTCCCCGCGAGACCGTTGAGCCAGAACACGCGTTGGCCCTGCTCGTCCTCCAACCAATCTTCGAGTTGTACGAGGATACCACTTCTCGTTCCCCTCAGGCACCCCTGCCTATTTCCGGAGCGGTGACCGGCCTCGACGGTGTGATGCATGCTGTTCAGAAGGAGCAGTTCCATGTCTCCCTTTTTGAAAGTTACTATACACGGTCAGACAGCAAGGGGGAAAGACTCACGATGAGTTGACAGCTCTTGTCATAGATATTTTGTTGTAACGAAGTCTGAAATGGACTTCAGGCATGGGGGAGGTGAGTTCGTTTTGATTACGGACCTGGTAGTCCATCACAGCATCGCGAATATCTTCAACCAGATCACCTAGTTTATCCGCATTCTTGACGTTGTTGAAGAAACCCTCAACCCTCCCTTGCTCTACCAACGGTTCGAGTTTTCCGAGTATTTTTTCTAGTTCCCTGAAAATCCTTATCCGTCAGACTCGACTTTCGACCTCGGAGAGTGTGGGCTCACTCTTTCAGCTGCTTTCTTCTTTCCCGCTCCTTGAAATCGTCCTCGGAAACAGATGCGCAGAGTGAGGAAGAAAGGGCTTTGACCCTAGGTGCCAACGACACTATCGTTTTCGTATTTGCCTTCGTTCGCTGGGGTACCTGTAAGCGTCGTGGATAGCATGTGCCCGAAGAGGACCGTACCTCGTAATTCTCCAGGATATAACAGAGACCTCCAGCGACAGATTTGAGCGGAGGGAAGGCGTCTGCGGATTCTCTCACCCCACGGAGGAGTAGCTTAGCCGTGGAAGACGCGAGAGATCCCAAGTTCGACCATTTCTTATCTGCACCGCTCGGTTGGCCCTCGTTGGGACGTTGGGCATGATCGGGAACGGTGGGGGTGTCTATGTGCACTGAAGAAACGGTCAGGGGTATTACGACGGAAAGAAAGTTGTTCACATACTTTCGGGTTCCCTATCGCACGAGATCGATGGTGTGGATGTAGGTGGATCGACCTGTTCGACTTTCCTCCCGTCGCCATCGTTCCCCTCTCGACTGGGTCCACTTTCTACAGCGCCCTCAACCTCCGGATGTAGGTTTGAGTTCCTCCGGCTAGCTTCACTTCCTTCGACATCCGTCTCTCTCTCTTCTCGGATATTTTCACTCCCAGATCCTCCGTCTCGCTTGCGACTACCTCTCTTGAATCGATGTTTCAACTTTTTGAACGGTTTCAAGAAGATATTTCGGGAATCCATGTTGGTGTTGGGTCGTCGTCTGTCGTCGTAGATGGTGACGTGGCAGGCGGCTAGACTCGTGACTTTCGATTTCCGGCCAGCCTGAAGCGCGCAAGCAATGCGTCGCCCTAATGGCTCAAATCCTCCGTCCTTGCACAAGAATTGTATCTCCCCCACTGCCCCCCACTCTTGCTCACTCGCCGTGAGTGACCTGTATCTTATACTCCTGTTCTAGTATCCTCCACCGATTATTTGTTCATCAGTTGGTTCAATCCCACTGATTTTTCGCCGAGGTGTGCCGCGGTCGTTGAAATCACTCAATCGCCAACACCGCGGGCGCAACTGTTACCCACTATAAAGTCTCCCAACCCCGCTGGTCTCGCCCCCTCGATGTTCTCATGAGCGGGAGCGAAGGCCACCGAAGTCATCACAGATTTTTGTGCGTCGTAACCCATGTTTCTCCCCGTGTGCCGGAATAACATCCAAGCTCGTTAATTTGCCAGATACATCGATCGCGAACGCCCTGGAAATAGAAACCGTTGGGAACACCGCGAACGTTCGATGACACCTTCAGCCTAACACGGATGGGCTGAGGCCCTGAGGCCCCGATTTCTGCGGCGCATCACGAGGGGGGCAGCCGCGAGCGTGCCTCTGACCCTTGCTTCACAGGTTTCGCAAGGTGCAGCTACTTTTTCGATCATTTCCGGTACTGAGGATCCGTTCTCTCCACCACAGACCTCGCCTCATCGTCCAGGGACGACTTACCCCTGGAGCGCCCTCTTGCTACGCGCGAAGCCGACAAGCAGGACAAATCAATACCGTGATGAAATGGTCCTCAGGAGATTCTCGCCTTCTTGGCTCGCCCTCCGATCTGACCACTGTGACGACCAAGACCATGATGAGAAAGTCATTTCGAAATCCTCCAAGAGCGCGCTCACCCGCGCCTCTGTTCTCGCCAACCGCGGTTTTCAAACGCTTCACCCGAGCTCTCGTTTGACCCGGGCGTCTCCTACACACCTGACCATCAGTCGCATTCCAGTTCGCTTTCCCTCTTGCTAGTAGGAGGCGACGCGTAACTTGAACAACGAAACTCGCAGGGGGTCTCAGGCACCTCGCCGGACGGTCTTGCATGGATGCTTTCTATCCGAACCTATTACCGCATCTCACAACGTCCGGCATATTCAGCATCATTCCACCTCTTCTTCCGGCTAAATTCTACAGATTCTCTTACTGGGGTTTCTCAAGAAACGAAAAAGTAAATCCCCACCCTGAACTCTTCGGCCTAAGAGATTGTTTTATCACTAATCCAAGGAATCTCGAGATCATCCAACATATGGAATCGGCCCAGGCATGGCGTTCGCTGAAGTTAACCTCTGGGTGGTCGATGTGGGTACGTTCCGGTGGACATTCGAATATGGATATCCAGAACTGGCGCAACCGGTTTGCGAACAGTTATGAGCCCCTGGTAGGCTAAACTGCTCACTCCGATATCTGCGATGGGTGTCGTTTACATAGAACGGATGGAGAAGTGTGGAGGGTTCGAGGTTAAGAGTGAATTTGTCGATGACCAGCTCGAGGAGTCGGAAACCGGGGTGAATTGGTTTGTATTTAGTCGCAATATGGAAACATCGAACGAACGGAAACGAGCAAAGTTGGAATGGCCTAGGATACTAGTACTGTAGTGACACAAAGTATTCTGGGAGCTGTCGCCCGAGCGGTTCATCCCCTCCCCCATTTTCGATTTCTAAGTCACTTGCCTTCAACGAGACCGTACGCTAGGGAGCAGGAACTGGTATGTTGGGTGAGGGTCCTGGCCTGACCTCAACCGTCGAAACTAGTACCGTCCATCCTAACACCTAGGTTCTGTGGTAGGTCCATTCCGAGTAGCTTCATCTTTCCAGCCTGCACGAAGAACTCAGCCTCCAAAAGTGTATTGGACCGGAAGAAAACCACAGACACACCTCAGTACGCTCGTTCTGGACTTTCCTTAGTTCCATCAACTGATCCTTCGAGAGGTAACTCTCTCGCTCGATGACCCTCCTCTTATGAGTGCTCGAGTGAGCCTTCAGGTCCGCGTTGACATCGTAAGTCAGCTCGTCACCCGCAGGCAACAACTCCCCGTGCCGCAGAGCGTTCATTCGGCGTTCGTAAGCATCCATGTTGTAGTACTTTTCGTGCGGCAATGTCGCTACTCATGTCAGCACGCCCGCCACTACACAAGCATGTCGAATGGAAGTACGGACCGGTATTGTAATCCTCCATGAACTGCGCGAACTCTTTCCTCGTGCTTTCTTTGGATTGCGTTTCGGGGTTGATCTTGCGTTCTTCAACTAACCAGGCTCGGTATTCTTGTCCCTTGTTGTACAGGCTGGAAGAGCCAAGGTCAAAAGGATTGCAGGTTGAACGAAGGTCCAAAATACTGAACTCGCTCTCGTTGATGATACCATACTTCCCGTATTGTGAGGTGACAGCGATGGTTTTCTTCTTCTGCTCGAGGGCGGGGATGAGTCGACGATAAATATCGCAGACAAACACAATCCGACCTTTTTGTCTTTCTTCTTATCCCTCTTCCGTTCCTTTCTGTCTCGACTCCTGCTCCTCTTCTTGTGTTTCTCCTTCCTCTTTCTCCTCCGTTCCCTATCCCGTCCTTCGTCTGAAGAGCGGCTACTAGAGCTCGAAACAGATTGCGACTTTCTACGTTTCCGCTTTCTCCTGTCCGGAGATACTGACCGCGACCGCGAGCGTGACCTGGAGTAAGATCTTCGTCTGCGTTTCCTATCTGGGGACCTGGACCTGGACTTTCGTCGGCGGGGGGATGGAGACCGATTCGAGCCTCGGTTCTTGTCAGGCCTGTCGTAGTGGGCGTTCCTACCCCTAGACCTGTCCCTAGATCTGGACCTGGACCTGGGCCTCCTTATAGGGGATCTCGAGAGGGAACGAGAACGCGAGCGAGAGCGAGAATGGGGGTATCTTCTGGGGACGCGGTCGTCCTTGTTAGAGCGAGACGGCCTGTCTCTGTCTCGGCTTAGACTACGACTTCGGCTGCGGGACCGTCCACGCCTAGGTGCTCTGTCCGTCTGTGGTGAACGGTATAATCTATCGCCCATGCTTTACACGGTGGTGGTCGAGATGGCGATCGTGAGTCTAGGTGATCACTGCAAGGCGCGGCACTGTTGACGTCACGCCCTTTGACACGTAGTTCCCACCCTCTTGCCGCATTTTTGGGACGTGCAGAAACTGGACTGCCTGGTTGGCGTAGTGGTAGCGCGTTCCACTTGTAATGGAAAGGTCACTCGTTCAACCCGGGTACTAGGCAATCTTCCTGCGTTCAACTTTCATTTCTTTTTCTCGAGTACACGACGCAGGCAATTTGGACACTGACGAATATGGACTGCTCCGAGTGATGTTGCTGCGGAGCGCTTGGCCCGGGTTTTCCCAGACGCCCACGTACGGTGGCATGGTGAGCACTTCGTTTCTATCACGACAATGCAACTCGTAATGCCGCCGATACGCACCCGGGCCTTCTTGCTGGTGTTGACATTCATTGGTATCTTCTACTATTACTCGGACAAATACCTCCTTTCTTCCAGTTCACAGGACTTCTCGATTGTCCCCGATACCTCTCACCATGACGGTGATGCTGGCTCCATATCCGCGGACCCGACGACGTATGCCGGCGAAGTCCTGCTTGTTTCGGCATTCTTTCCACTCAACCACTCTCGTCACTCGGTCAAAGAATATCAAGCTTGGCTAGGGAACTTCCTAGGCACCGTCCAGACTCCCATCTATTTCTTCACGCCACCAGAGATCGCGCCTCTCGTCAGGAAACAACGAGGGTCGCTACCCATCACCATCAACTCATCATACGCCGACCCCTTCGATGTGCCGCCGGTACAGGGGTTGTACGATTATTATCACAAAATGCATCGACAGAGTAAGGACCGGAAGGCCGAGGGTCCAGGGTTGTACGCTCTTAGGACGGCAAAACCATGGTTTCTCGCCGAGGCCGTGAAAGAATACGAGAGCAAACTCGCCCCTGGAAACAAATCTGTCGGATATGCGTTTTGGGTCGATGTAGGGAGCTTCAAAGATGGTCTGAAGGTTCACGATTGGCCGGATGTTGAGAGGGTGAAGCAGGTGTTGAATGAAGGTGCAGGGGCTACGGGGGGAAGTGAGGATGAGTTGATGTTCTTCCCGATGAATGATGTGCCAAATCTGACGATGCAATGGTGGAAAGAGGATATGGGCCCATTCTACAGAGATTTCGCGCAAAGTGTGTCGCCCCTATCCACATTCACGTTTTTTAGCCAAACTGACGAAGGGAATTCTTCACCTAGCATCCTTCTTTGGCGGAACACCGAACGCGATCGAGTGGTGGAAGGAAGTATACTTGAAGTACCACGACTACTGGCTCTTCAAAAGGGGGGCATTCGTCGGGCAGGACAGAACAATGTTCAACTCCCTGTCGTTATTGTTCCCAGGACGAATCATTACCGTGTGGCCAAGTGACCCCCACACACCGAGTTCGTCGGAAGACGAAGTTAACCCCCTGGGCGAATGTGGAGACATGTACGTTCCGATTCCCCGCTCCCATCATCCTGTCACCACACTCACAACCTTGGAAACATCTCATCAACTCCAATTTTTATACGCAGCCGGTGGTACTTCCGCTACTTCCTTTCCTCACAATCGGAACAACGAACGATCGCCGCGTTGCTCAAGTCGCGCGTCTGGCGTATGCCTTGGAAAATCTTCTCTCCTGTTAAAGAGTGCCGGTTGACGGGGGTGCTTGGGATGGAAGATGTCCTCAGGGGAAACTTTGGGTCCGGTTGGAACCCACCGAGGGCTGAGTTGGACCTAAGTGTGGATTACCGGCCGAAGCATTGACCCGTCGCCGTATTGGCGAGTTGGAACTCCCCATCATCATCACACAGTGTGTACACAATGTCTTTCTTATCTTATTATCCTCGGCGTGCCATGGGATATAAACAACTGATCCCTGGATTCTTCGTGATTTCTGATCATGGATTGCGAGCTCCATGGACCCACGGTCCAACGCTTCACGTCCGGTCACTGCCCCTACGTACAAAAGGGCAAAGAAACCCGTTAGGTGTGCCCGTCCGACCGTTCGTTTGTCCGAGCAAACGTGCGGATTCCCTTGCGGCCGGTGGAATACGACTTTCACTTGTGGTGGAAATACCACGAACGCTCGGCGCACCGCCCGTAATCTATAGGAACATGGGACCGGGGTGATCTTGCGCATCCGCTCGTGATCCAATGTACCTCGGGCAGTCCCCCTGGTGAAAGGATGCTCGGGGGAAAGCTTGACTGGTGACCGGCCGGTCATTGGGGAGAAAATCCTCAGGCTCTCGCTCCGTCATATACACGATCGCGTACGAGTTGGACCGATCGTCCCCCAGACCCAGGGCGTAAGTAACGGTTTTGCCTCGGGGGGGCCCAGGTACGACAGCTTGGTGGATTTTTTATGGACAGAGTGATCGACAGAACGACGTCTGCCATATTCCGTGGTGTATCCCAGTAGTCCGGCGATAGGTGGATGTCCACATGTTGCTCCCGAGGTCGACTATAGCGGACTGAGTACGGGAATTCGGCTGAGGTTTTCTCCTGCCGCTATGTAAGCGTTTGGTCACAGTCAGTTGGGGGGATTTTCCAAGTGGCTCCAAAGTGAAAACCTCCGGTCACCCTCGCACGACACGTCCTGCTCAACCGGCCACAAACACATGTACAATCGGGTTATTACAGAAAGTGTTTCGGCTGGTGAGAAAGATATAGATAGGAATTGTGCCCTGTAGGGGCAGTTCGCCGCCAATCTGCCAAAACAGTAGTTCTGGCTGGCAACTGGCAGAACTCGCCGGAACTACCACCTGCCTTGCAAATCCTTCGTCGAGAAACTGCCCCCAACATTAACCCTGAGAAATTGAAATCTGACACTTCCACTGATACCGGAAGAGGGGGATGTCGTCTCCCCAGCTTCAGACCGACGTCAATTCTGCCCCACGACGAGCTGCATTCCCCTCTAGTCGTCGTCGGTGTCCTACCAACCATGCGCCGCCCGTCGAATGACGCCGCTCCCGACCTAGACCCCCCTCCTTCCTCTTTGCGGGAAATGAACTCGGAACCTTTGCCTGCCACGCGCTTGCCTCGTTCTCCTCAACCCCCATCTGTCCCCCTAAGAAACCCGCTCAGACCGAGGGCGACTAGCGTTCGGAAAGACAACAACGACTGTCCGCCATCCCCAGTCATATCTCCCCTCGGGATGCAGATCGTGCACACTCGGTCCCTTCCGCTTCTCACCTCCGTCAAGACGATCACGGTCAACGAAACAATCAATGTGGACGAAAAGCCGTTGCGAAAATCTCTTCTGGAATCGCCCATGATGTTACCTTTGTCTCCGGTGGATATCGACGATGGCGATTCATCCACCGGGTCTTCCTTCATTCTGAACAATCCTGTATCTTCACCTCCCGCGATGTCCAAGCGAAATCACGCTTTACTCGAACTTCTCTCCTCCGAGAGAGCCTACGCTTCGGACTTAGCTTTAACAAGGGATATTCACATTCCTCTCGCTTTGGGTAAGTAATCTGCTCGCGGCGATTCACCCGCCCGCGAAAAATGCCACTTCCGAAATACTCATAACACCCTCGTCTTCGGTTCACAGGACAACCGTCCCCCTTCAACCCGAATACCAACGCGCTATCTTCATCGAACTCATCGGGCTCATCCTCAAGAGCAATCTCCATCGCATCAAATTCATCAGGGTCGTCCACTGCCCTACCTCCCATGACGAAAGAGGATGCGAAGATCATTTTCAACAACATTGCCGACCTCGCCATATTTTCTGATCTATTTACCGAGCGGCTAGAAGACGCGCTGGGTTCGGTACTCGATGGAGGTACTGGCGAAGATCGCGTCGGGGCGCTATTCCTGGAAATTGTGCGTGTGTTTTGGGCGTGTCTGCAGGCGCGTGTCCTGACTTGTCGCACGGGTGATTTAGATTCCCCTACTAGAACCTCCGTACAAAAAGTACATCACGCGACACCCAACGGCCCTCGAACACCTGAACAACCTTCCGAAGACGCCATCCCTCAATGCGTATCTTGAGCATACCCGAACTCTCGCTTCTTCCCTCACCCACGCGTGGGACCTCCCTTCCCTTCTCATCAAACCCGTCCAGCGGCTTCTTAAATACTCGCTGCTCCTTACTGCCATCATCGACGGTACCCTGGATGACCACTCCGATAGGCCGAACCTCATCAAGGCCAAGGCCAGCATGGAATGTGTTGCCCGGGGCGTCAATGAAGGTCGAAGGAGAAGGGAGGTTATCAAGGAAGTCCTTACTGGCGGCAAAGGCATATCAGACCCAACCACTCCTCCGCCCAATGGCACCTCACCGGGTTCAAAGTCGAAGAAGGGGCTTAATATCGGAGTCGCAGCTTCTGTAAAGTTGGTGAAGGGGATGAAGCATTCCACAAAGTCCCGAGAAGGCGCCGACGGAAACGAGGAGAAGGAGCAGGTAGAGAAGATGGAAGTCGAGTTGAAGCGTTGCGAGAATTTCATCCGCAAGTTCGCCAAGGAGGCTGTGGATTGGACGCGCAAGATGAAACACCTCATGACCTCCCTCCACGCGTGGGCGGTTGCTTTTGGTGAAGTGATCGGCATTTCTACAGATTCGGTATCCGAGGCTTTCGACGCATTCAAGATGGTTTTGAGGGCCCAAATCATCCCCGTATGCGAGGATTTGGAGACGGTTATTCAAGAGAGATTGCTTCCCCAGCTTTCTTTGTTGGTCGATTCGATGAACGACCCCTTGAGGCTTTTGGAGGCGATGCACACCCTCGAGCCCCTTCACTACGGTCTCCTCAACCTTGATACCTCCAAATCCCGCCCACCTCCGTCACTTTTGGAGGCTTCCCAGTCCTACGTCGCGCTGCGGGGACAGCTGTTCACGGAGCTTCCCCAATACCTCGCCTTGTTGCACAAGGGGATCACCGCTGCAGTCCTTCAGTTGAGCGCCTGGCAGACCGCCTTCTACAAGGATGCGCACCTCCATTGGGGCGAACTGTGGGACGCTTTACGTGTTGAAGAAGACTCGAGCATTTCCAGCGCTCCAGAAACAGTGCGTATATGGTGGGAGAGGTTCTCCATAATGGATGAGGGTCTCAGTATACTTGGAATCTTGAAGAGGCCGAAGGTTTCTGTACCCTCTCCTGCAGTTGGGATTTCCAAGACGTCAACGATGAGCTCGATTAACAGCGTGGATCGGGCGGTAGCACAACCTACCGACATAGTTGCCACGCCAGGTTCAGCTTTCGCGACCGGCTATTCTCCTCAAACCTTCGGGCCTCCACCATACCAATATGCACAATATCCCCAGCAGGTCCAATTACAATCCCCATCTCGACCACAACCGAAAACACAAACAAGTTTTGAGTCCCACTCGCCGACCCAACCCACTCACGCTCGAAAGAGGTCTGGTTCGGTGCCAGCGAGAGCGAAGGCGATGCTGCAGGCTTTGGAACCTGACTGGCGAACCTCACCGACTCAGACCGCTCATACCACCAACCGAGATCCGCAAGATGGGAGGAGAGAGAGGAAGGGGCAGGGGAGGCCGTCGGATGTTGCTGTTCCGCCCATGGGACCCAGTCAATCGTACCCCCGGCAGTTAAATCCCCTCCAGTCCCCTCCCCACAGTGCTCCGAATCGCTCACAGCACCATCATTCACCTCGTTCTCCCCCTCTTCCTCATTCTAATACTCAACCAATCCCGTCGGCAAATCTCCCCGTTAGACGACCGACCCAGAGAACTCGATCTTATTCCCGCGGGGTCATCGAAGACTTCCAGTACCTTACCGGGTTGATCAGGGAGACTTCACTCGCTGCAGCTCAGACTCACTCTGTCATGTCAGGTGCGCTGGATAAGAGCGCTCCGGGGGTTACTCGGAAAGTCTCTCCGAAACGAGATGCGGGCTTATCTGGCGGGATGGCTGGTGATCGCGCGAATCGAGGGAGTTGCACCAGTCAGCTTTCGAACGCGGGGGATCCGACTTTCGTATCGGAGGTTGTGGTGCTCGATGCGGACTCGCGAGGTGAGAGGGAGAAGGGGAGGGAGAGGGAAGTGAAGGAGGACAGACCGAAACCCCAAAGGAGGGGGAGTGTCAAGAAGAAGTTCGCGGATACCCTCGAGAACGTCGCAAGGAAATCACCTTCTCTGCCCAGCCTGAAGAGGTTCTCCGGACCTCCGAGGTTGGGCTCCCCGTCTCCTTCACTTGGTTTACCACAATCGGCTTCTCAACAGCAACAACAGCAAGGGCATGGACGATCTAATTCTCGATCACGTTCTCGACCTGCCACTCCTCGTACCCCATCCTACCCAACTCACCCCACCTCGCCACCCCTCATTACCAACAACTCGTCGAATTCGTCACATTCTCAGGGTCCGTACTTAACACCGGTGTTGTACGCGTGTGAAGCGATCAGCCCGTTCTGCCTCGGGAGGGACGCCCTGTACGATGGTATCGGGTTCCACAGGTTAGAGGTTGGCACGAGGCTTGGAATCGTTCAAGAGTTTGGACACCCGTGCATGCACCCAGCGTTACCCGTACACGTCGACGATGGGGAGGATTGCTTATTGCTCGCAATGGATGGAAATTCGAACGTCGGTTGGGTGTTTGCGAGTTTCTTGGTCCCTGTCGATTGATGCGTCGCCGTCTCCCCATTTATCTCCCTACTCTCGTCTCTCTTCGCGGTGTACTTTTAAGTTTCTGTTTACAAGCTCACGGACGCGTTCATCGGTGCCATTTCTCCCCCCTTGTTCCCCCGAATGTTATCACTTTTAACCTTCAGTACATCTCACCCATCTCACACTCTCCTTGCTCTGATCACGCTCTCAGTAACTGCTGTCCCATATCTCTCACGTTCACACCTTTACTATCGCTCGACATTGTTTGTTCGCAATCTACACTCTCGTTATTCTGTTTCCTTTTTTTCTCTCTCCTTCTGTCCCTCGTAGGCCATTTCATTGTCTTGTATCGCGCGCTTTGTACCATCACCGTTGCCCCTATCTGCCTCTACCCCGTCACCCACGTCACACAATCACCCGTACACTGACTGCCGCACCACCTCACCTCCTTGATTTACGTTCCGTTGAATTGTGCGTTTCGCCCTTTACCCTAAATCGGTGATGTACACGCCGGTGAATTGGTACTGTACATAAACTTTTGCGCAATCAAACAAGAAACATATACATACAGATACCTCGACTGGTAAGAGCGATCTACGTCAACATAACAGGATTCGTCCAAGAATAGGTATTCATAGCTCCGAAGATGCATCAGCCGGTGAAACAAACACGATAGATCCAGTCCAGCGGTGCATTCAGGAAATTCGTGAACATGGACCCGACGAACGTGGGCGATCCGGCGGCCCAAGGGGCCACCACCCAGGATTGCGAAGGGGGAGGGCTCAGGCTGCCCCTGTACCCTCCTGCCTCTCGCCCGGGATGAACTTCACGTTGTCGTATGTGGCTTCCGGCTCTCGAAGGCCGGGTTCGACATCGTGTCCCTCTTCGTCCAACGGCCAGAAAGTGTTGCGGAACAGGTTCGTCGGGTCATATTTTCGTTTGAGCTCTACGAGTCTGTCCCAGTTCTTGCCGAAACTGGCTTTAGTTCTTTCTGCGTTATCGCTACGACCAAGGAACTGAAAGATGTGGTTAGAGACCACGACTGAGATTTGGGGGGACAGGTGAGACACGTACACTTGGGAAGGGACCGCCTTGCGCCACAGGCTTCAACGTTTTATCCATCCACTGCGAACGACCTACATCAATGATCGAAGCAGCGCAGGAGAAGGATGGATGACCTACATCCTCAGCGGTGCTCACACACTTCGGGTCGTCGATCCCGATATCCCACTGATGCAAAGCAGCGACAGTAAAAGAAGCCTCTCGCTGTTCCTTCGGTAAACAAGAGTTTTCGAAGTCCCCAATAGCCCCACCGGCAAGTTCAAACAACCAAGCTGTAGGGGAGTAAATCAACGATCGATTTTTTGGGGTACGATTCGGAGTATTGCGTGGGGAGAATGGGGGGGGGGACAGACAAAGAGTGGACTAGGGAGGAAAAGACCTACTACAACCGATTGGCGTGTTCGCGAATTCGAAAACGGTTTGGTTGATAATATCGTCTGGGAGCGAAGTAATAAGCGTTGAACGGATGAACCATTGTCTTCCAGCTGTCGAAGAAAACCGAAGGGCTATATCAGGACTGCAGAGTGCAAACGGTAGTGTTGATTATACAGACCCTTCGCCCTCAAAACCTGGGCGACGCTATCCTGTTGGTTCAAGAACGCCTTCTCATGGACCTCATTCAACAAACAACTCTCGCCATCCCAGCTAGAGATTGCTTGTAAGTACTCCAGGCCTTTCTCCTTTGGCCCGATGTAACACATCTGTATGACGACCAGGGAATCTTGGTCCGCGGGTCCGGCGGTGAGGAGCACGTTTGCATAGAGCTCCCTGGGTGCCTGCTTCACACAGTCACGGAAGTGCTTGATCAGCGAGGGGGCGGTCGCGCTGTGGAACCGACTGTTTGCGGCGGGCGCGGTCAGTCTCATTCGACGATTAGACTAGTTGAGTCACGGACTAGAGAAGGTTTCCCGCAAACACCACAGGTACAGGGAACGCTCTTGCAATGTATCTAGTGGCAACGCCGAAGCATGGGCCAGCGCCTTTAATTGCCCACCAGAGATCTACGGACACACGACTTGGTCAGGGACCAGGAACTACCTCCTGTGATTATTTCAAACGTACCGGGGTGCTCGTCCTCGTTGACGATGACAATGCTTCCATCTGCCAATACCATCTCGACTTCGATAAGGTTATCGATGCTCAGCCCATGCAAACGGCTGAGGAAGCCGAACCCTCCAAGCACCATGATAGACGATCCTGTAGGATGGGCAGCCCTGGACAAACAGAGATCGGAAAAATGGCAAAGTAGAAGCAAAATAATGTACGTACGTTGGCACATGGTACGGAATCAACCCAACCGTACCACTGGTAGATTCCATCGCCTCCACGGGGTTGTCCGCAGTGTGCATATCGATCTCTTTCTGTAGGACGCCAGCTCCAAATGTCACGTACACGTGAGGGTACCGTGGTTCCAGCTGTGGATGGTGATCCAACGGACGGCCTTCCCAGTCCATTGGAAGATAAGGGCTGAAGAGTGAGGAAGCGCTAGTGGGGAACGAACTACCTTCTCCCGTGGTATGAAGTGCAGAATTGGGTAAATTATATGGGATGTTCAAGGGAGGGAAAGTGGGCCCCGAGAATGGAGCGTTAGAAGCGAAGGTTGGAAACGAGGTGAGCTCCCTCGAAGAGTGTATCGATTGCTGATAGGTAGGCTGCTGAATAGGACCAGTATCCTCGGAAGAGCTCGGGGTTGCAAGGTAATCGAATGGCCGGACGCGACTGGGGAACCAGGGGGTGGACCGGGGAGGGTCGACAGAGTTGGGTTCCCCAGTAAGATTCATATGGTCGAACGGGCCTCTCGCGTCAACCGGGGGAGATGGTAGATCTCCCGTGCTACCAGCACCTGAAGGCAGGTCATTAGCTCTGCTTTCAGACGTCGTCGTCCTTGTTGAGATGGTCCCGTCGATACGCTGACGATTTGCATCTTCGCTCCCAGTACTATTGGATTCGTCGAGACGTGGCGCTCTGTAGTCCTGCGGAGGAACCCTCCTGCTGACACCTGGCTCAGGGGCCAAGGGTGGACCACTCAAGAACGACGAGACCCCGGGAGCAGCTGGATCGTAGGTCCTTAGACGAGCCTCGTATGCGGCCGCCTCTTCGTCATCGTCTGCCTCCCTTCTGCGTTTCCGGGGAGCAACAGAAGTAGTAGAAGTTAATTCGACATCTTGAGAGTTGGGAGCGGGGGTGGCTTGTCGCGATCGCCGACCCACTTTGCCCTTTCCCTTGTCGGTAGGGGAGAGCTGGTCTTTTAAGCCGACATACTCGCGAGGAATGGAGTTGTCAGGGACATCCACGGTAATACTTCGCAGTCGATTGAGATCGACGATGATGTCACCTAGAGATTGGTATCGTGGAATGGGTTAGGAATGGACATCAGGCACGAGAACGGGGAAATTGCCGAGAATTACCCCCGATTGAGACACCCGCCGTACCATATCCGCCAGCCTTGATGGAGGGCGACAAGTGGTGCTTGTTGCAGAAAACGACGATCCTAGCGCCGAACGATCAACACATGGAATCCGTATACTATACTGCGAAGCTATACCACTCACTTGCTAACATCGGACGCGTCCTCTGGGAGTGCCAGCGCGATGGCTCTCGTTCTGATGGCGCCGTTGAAAATCTTGGATTGATCCGCGAACCTGCGGGCAAAAAATTGGTCCCGGTTTATGATCACAACAAAAGTTATTTCAAGGAAAGCCACACGTCTGGTCGCCCGGGAAGTGTAAATGACCTTTGAGAGAATCCTTGAGGGCTTGAAGGTGAGGCTGGGGTACCCTCTGGTCGAGGGGAGAGGTTAGGGTAGTCATCGTGGTCGGAGTTTGGACAAGCGAACAGGGAAGGACGCGAGGGTCAGTATAGGGCCGACTCACTTATTTATCCTGCCCCATTTTGTGTCACCGGTCACCACTCGACAGCAGACTCGCATCCCTCGTTTCTGCCTTACGATAAGTTTCCGAGAACTTACGCAACTGTGATAGGGTTTAGTCTAACCAACGGTGACAGATGTTGATGCAGTGACCTCCCAGTGCATTCACGATCTCCTCGTGTCTCCTCGTGTACTGTACTGGTGCACCTGTGTCCACCTCACGTGTCCTTTCGCCCGCTAGGGACTCCCTGCACCACCGCCGAGAGACGTGGGGATGTTGACCACCATTCTCGCATAAGGAGCTCAAGTTGGGGTTGATACTGACGTCCATGTTGAGGTCACTGACATGCCGCCGAGACGTCTCTGGGTAACCCCAGATTCTGCCGATTACAACTTGGCACGTTAACCCGAATCTATCTCATCTGCTTGCGCTTCCCGGACACGTCAAGCCGCTGAAATTTATTCTCGTCCGGGAAAACACCGTCAATTGGAGACGCCAATTATGAACCCGTGAACCGAGGCAGACACGAAAAACGTAACCATCTCTCCTGTTTGGATCTGAGGGGTTGATGGAAGTTCATCCAGGTTGGCCCTGTTGATTATTTAGCAACGGTTATCTTGAGGGCAATACATATTCTTCTCTTTTTGTTCAATCAACTTCCCGCGGAGATCCTGCGGCTCATCGCTTTCAGGTACTAGCGTTCACACCGTTGCTGTTGACAAACATCACATACATGCAGGACTTGGGGAGTCATAGGCGTGTTTGGATGGACGTAAACCCGTCATTCGTTATCAGATTCCCAACAGGATCCGCTACACCCCCGGCCTCCAAACATTTGTAACCAACCCCACGGGGAGCGACGGCAGATATCCCCAGTATCGTTCCGCCGACGGTTTTATCTGACCCTCCAGCAGAGACCCCGAGGATTATCAACTGCTCCCAACGACGACCTCTCTTCCAGGTTATCCAAAGGCTGGGGAACTCTCAATCGGATATCCTCTGTCGGAATCTCCTCCCCTGTTCTGGTGACTGTAGTGACGCTATACAGCCCGAGACATCAAACCCGTCCTGCGAACGAAGATTTGGTTTCCTGGCGGGCAAGAGCCGCCCTCGAAGTCTCGCTTGGCGTTCGTGATGCGCGATGACAACTATGGGTAAACCGCCGTATCCAACCTTGCGAATCCGAAGATATCGCTCCAGTGCCAAACCCCGTGATGTCGGTGCGAGGCTGGTCTTCAGTCCCGAGCTTCAGCTGTCACGTTGTGAGCTTCAAACCCTTACCAACGGGGCTCGTGTATCGCAGTATTGATGTCCAGTCAACCTCTTACAGTCCAAGCCTTTTCGCAGCGTTTCCTGCTTCTCTGGAAGCGTATTCCGTAGGTGGAACGGCGGGGGTATATGGAGGCGATGCGAATCGGGAATCATGACCTCTCCTCGCCAGCACGAAAATTGTATGCACATGTAAATGGATGGATTTCGTCAACTCGTTCGCGAGCAGCGGGATTCATTCAATGTGCGACATCCTTACGTTGCAACCAGCATCCCATTCATTGGGATGGCGCTCCCACGGGATCAATGTACCCGAGGGGAGCAGAGGCACGAGTTCTCGTGATTGTATCCAGGTAGCGATGACTTTGCAGGGTGGCACCCCGACTGCGACAACGCCCGTCCAGTATGTGGAGACCAGTGGGGGTGGTGGAAGGAATCCATATGGGGTTATGATTCTATTCAGCCGGCAGACCTGTAATTGCTGTCCCTTCTCAATAGAACTCTGAGCTGCTATGATAATAGAGCCAAGTGAGCATGGGTAAGAGGGGGGGGGGATTTGCAGACAACATTCCTTTGATTACTGTAATAAGCATGAGCTTTGGGTAGAGGATTTGAACAGAACCGTAGCTCTTATTGCAAGTACACTTTGTATAAATAATTTCATCCACAGGATGTACATACTACAGATGTCTACTGAGGGAGCATATGATCAAAATCCAGAATAACCACCTCTCCACACTCATAGCCAGCAACCAGGTACCTGCCATCCCACTGTGATACAAGGGGCTTTGCATATCTCTCAGGTAGTTGAAAAACCTCCTTCCCAGTGGCTGTATCCTCAATCCTGGATGGACCAGTGTTCCACCCCTTTGTGCTGTCAATGAAATCCAGATGGGGTCTATCCAGGGAAGTATTGGGTAATGGGGTGGGGGATAAGGCAAAGTCCCATCCATGAGTTGAAGAATCCTCAGAATGGACCCAGACTCTTGAGCCATCCACAATAAGGGAACAAAAGTGTGGCACACACTCCAACCTCACTTCACCAGCAGTCTCCCCTGTCTGTATTGACCAGGCTTGAATGGATTTCTCATCCACACAAAAAACCTTAGATTTATCCCCTGATATCCTGAAGTCACTGAAGTGGTGATTGGATGGTATGTCAACCATTTGCAAGAGTTCACTCTTCTCAACATCCCAGATACAGATCCCCCCATCTGTGAGCCAAACAATAACCTGCCTGCCATCTATCAGCTGCACATCTCTCCAGTTGTGGCCATTAGCTGGGGTTTGGAATGTTGTTTTGCAGAGGCCAGTTGAGAGATCCCATGTCTTCACCACTCCATCTGAATCACTGGAGATAGCAATGTCATCCCCAGCTTGCAGACTGACAGACTTGATTGAAACTGATGTGAGTGGTGTAGACTTGAGATCACTTGCAACTGGCTCTTTCAACAGGGTGTTGAATTGCCAGAATGTGATGGATTTGTCATCAGATGTTGAAATGAGGAGGGAGGGGGAAGAGAATGCAAGGGAAGTGATGTCTTTGGTATGTCCAACAAAGGTTTTGACAAGGCAGGGGTCTGAGTTGGTGATGTCCCAAATGTAGATGATTTCACCAGCAGCACAAGCTACAAATCTGGTATCAGGGGAGAAGCAGCAGTGTTGAAATATACCACCAGCAACATGGAGCTCAACAACAATTGCTCCAGAATCAGAGGTTCTAACTGTGGCAACCTCCTGATCCCATGAAATGAAGTGAGCACAATCTAAGGACAAAGCAACCCCATAACCAGGATATGCAGGTCCGATTGGTTGGCCATCAACATCCCACTGGTGGACAGCACCATCAACTGATGCAGATATGAGGAGGTTTGTAAGGGAGAAGCCAACAGAGGTAATATAACTGTTGTGTCCCCTTATGATTTGGTTACACTCCCCAGTTTGAAGGTCCCACACACGAATTGTTGTGTCCCCTGATCCTGAAGCAATTGTTGTACAGTCTGGTGAAATGGAAACAGACCAAACCCAGTCAGTATGACCATGGAAGGTCCTAACCACTCCACCAGTTTGTACATCCCAGAGGATGATGGTTTTATCACCACTTCCAGACACAAGGAAGGCTCCATCCAATGAGAAGGTGAGAGATTCAACTGAATCAGTGTGTCTGGAAAGGATGGATGTGCAAGTTCCTGTGATTACATCTAGGATACTGATATCACCAGATATTGATCCAACTGCAAGAACATCTTTCCAGCATGTGAGGGCTTGTAGGAAATGGGCGAAGGGAACTGTGTGGGAACAATCCCCCCATCTGACTTTGAGTCCCTTGACTACCTTAACCCCTTGCAAGAGCACTGAGCTGTAGCTTTCTCGGAGCCAAGATGAGGAAGGACAAAAGGGGAGGGCATAATGATAGATCTTGGAAGGAGAGCAGTGGATTGTGTTAAGGAATTCCAGGAGGAAATGCTGAGTGTCATGTGTCCATTTGCATGGAACACCCACCTATACAAAAAATATGAGCATAATTCTTGGTGGGCTACTGATCCCTCACTTACTAATGTGTACCATTTGTAAACATTGTCAATGGCATAAACACAAGCACTGAGTTTCCCCATGAGGCCAAGGACCTCAATCCAATATAGGAACTGTGTTGTGAAGAAGTCATCAATTGCCTTGTGTACTTCCTCAATGTTGTGGCTGCTGCTGGGGATTTCCAGTAGATGTCTGGTCCAGAACTGGCAGGCATACTCCAAGGAATCCCCAATGTGTGTCTTCTGGCGAGCAGGAAGGTCTTCAACTCCGATCAAGGAAACATGATCATCAAGGTCACAGATGTTCCTCCTTAACCTCTCCTTCATCAGGTCAAGGCATGAGAACAGGATTTCCTGGTGGTGGGTTGGTGGGTCTATGAGGAACCTTTCATCCTTGCATCGTCCTGGGTCTGTAAGGAAGTCACAGAACGACTTGTGAGAAACCCGGATGGGATCAGCCTCGGCGATTGGGATGAGGAGTAGAGGGTGGATTGAATGGAGAGTGGAGACGTCGGGCGTTTTCAGGATGCTGGAGAGCGCCTTCATTGGGAGGGGGTTGAATGCGAGCAACGTTGCCCCCACCACAGACCTAAAGTGGTGATAGAATTCCTTGTCCTCTGCGTGTGTATCGCAGAAGGCTTGGTCCAGGATCTGGGTGTAAAGGGCGTCAACGCCTGACTCCCATTCCCTGATCGTGATTTGTGGAAGCGATGTGATGAGGGATAGCCTCGCGGAGGGGAGGTTGTTCTCGGATTTGACAAACTCGACCACTGTGGAAGCGTAGACGAACAACCCGGCAGCCTGAGTTGAGAGAAGGTTGATATCGGCTGAACTTGGCCACTCCTCAGTAAAGTCGCGGTCACTCCGGGTTTTGGCAATTTCTTTCAGTCGCACTCTGAAGAATAGTTCGATATCGCTGTCCGCCGAGGAACGTTCGACGTCATGTAGCCTGAGGACTTCCGTGACGGGTCTGAGGGGCGCCAAACGAAATCCAGAGTGAATTCGCGGCTCAGGTCGTCCAGTGATAAAGAACTTGACATTGGGGATTTCGCCCACGTAGCGGGAGAGTATCGATAGGATGGCAGACGCAGGTTCTTCATCCTTACACTCGTCAAGGGCGTCGATGATGATGAGAGTCGGAATACGAGCGGCTTTGAGTGGACCGACAATGAGCTTCTCCATCTGCAGGCAAAGGGATCCTCGTCCAACATCAGGGCTCGCCCCCAAGACTCGAAGCAACTTCCGTCGGAAAGGCGGATACTGATGGGCGAGTTGAAACGCGAGTGTCGGGAAGATCTTCTGAAGACTGCTCCTGTCCTCGAAATTCCGCGAGCAGAAAAAGCTGGCGCCGAGCTTTCCGTCCGCAAAGCTCGTCTCGGCGAACGTTTGTGTAATGGTCGATTTTCCTGTCCCGGCTGGACCACTCAACCAGAAAACGCGGCGGTCCCGTTTATCTGTTAACCAGTGGTCGATCTGCCAGAGCACGTCCTTCCTGGTTCCTCTCAGACACCCCTGTCTGTCTCCACAGCGGTATCCAGCGCCAGCGGCACGAGGGATCCCGTTGAGAAGGGCAAGATCTGCCGGTTCCTATCTGGAGATTACTCCACGTGGACGAAAGCCGAGAGGATGAGACTCACGATGAGATGACAACTCTTGTCGTGGAGATCTTGTTGTACTGAAGTCTGCGCGAACGTCAGATGCGCCGGAAACGAATAACTCGTAGATGCATACCCGATAATCCATCGTTGTACCACGAATGTCTTCAACCAGGCCGCCAAGTTTATCCGCATTCTTGACGTTGCTGAAGAAATCCTCGACGTTCCCTTGCTCTATCAATGGCTCGAGTGCTTGGAGAACGTTTTCCAGTTTCCTAACGATCCCTCTGTAAGATTCGGCTCTCGACCCTGAAGAGAGTGGACCTACCGTTCCAGTTCCTTCCTCCTCATTCCTTCCTTGTCATCGCCTTCGGAAACGGGCGCGCAGAGTGAGGCAGAAAGAGCCTTGACCCTTGGTGCCAATGACTCTATCGCCTGTTTGTTCGCCTTGGTTCGCTGTGGCACCTGTGAGCGTTGCAGCTGGCGTGTGGGGGAGGGGGGACTTACCTCGGAATTTTCCAGGATAAAGCAGAGACCTGCCACGACATGGTTGAGCGAACTGGAGGCGTTCGCGGATTCTTCCGCCTCACAGAGGAATAATTTGGCGGTGGCATATGCGGCGGACTTCCACTGGTCCAATTTGTTCTCGTCTGCAACGTTCGGTTCGCTCCGGTCGGAGTTAAGAGCCTCGTGGACCTGATCGGGAATAGCGGAGTTGTCTATGTTGGCGGCTGAAAGGAATGATCAGAGGCAGCAAGAGAAACAACCGAGCCCACATACTGTCAGGTTCTCCATGGTACGAGATCGAAGGCGCAGATGTGGGTGGATCTAGGCTGGAATCCAGCGCCAAGTTCAAAGGAGGGGTAGGTGGATCGACTTTCTTCCCATCAAGGTCGTTCCCCTGTTGGCTGGGTACCTCCACCTCCACCTCAACATCTAGATGTGGAACCCCCTGACTTGCCTCGACTACAGCCCCGTTCTCTTCTCGGTCGTGCTTGGTCTCCGCGACGGCATGAGGCTCCGGTTGCGGAACCGGACTCCCCAGGTCAGCTTTCTCTTCAGCGATTCCAGATTCCCTTCTCTTCTGCTTGCGCCTTGCTTTCGCTACCGGACGCTTCAGCTTTTCCAGCAGTCTCGAGAACGAATCTTTGAAACCCATGTCAGTGCTATGTCGGTGAAGGTGGTGGAAGTGTGGCGGATGGTTGGTCTCGTGGTTCCTATTCAATTGCTAGCCAGCATGGAGCGCGGGAACAATGTGTCGTCCTCTAGATCTTACGAGGTCCCCCTTCCACACATAAGAGCGGTCACGTCCCTTTACGTCCCCCCCAGTTTCCACTCTCGTTTTAAGCAGATGCTTGTCATAACTCATTTGTATCAGATTGATGTTCCTTTTTTGCCCAAACAGGACTCCGCTACATCAACTGCTTACCCGTTGAACTCCTCGACGTGCGTTTGTACCAACCGTGACTAGACCCAAAGACAAACCTGCGATCCATTCCTTTACGACTCCCTACCACTCGGACGCGACAGGCGTTCATCGCAGCCATCCACCACTCCAACGCGTCCCCGCCCCGTGACCTACGCCACTGCTCCTGCTGCTCCCGCGTTTTTAACGTCAAGATTTGCGCCCCCACTGCTTCGGAACTCCTCGAGGGCAAGACCGAGTGCATCTCGATCGTGCTAACCAAATCTACACCAGCGCCCTTGACAATCTTGGTCCTGCTAACCGCCCACACGCTCAAAACCCTCGAGGAAGCAACCAACGTTCGGCAGAACATCCTCCAGCCCAACACCAAAATGTCGAGACCCGGCAGTGCATCGTGGTGGAAGCAACCCCAGGTCCGGGCGCGCGGGTCTAGTTCCTGGCCCCCATTTTTTTCGCCAGATCGATCACCCGTCCTTATATATGCTCTCGATCCGACCGCTAGGAGGTCGAAAGGACGTGCGGATTCAAATTTCTGCGCGCTTGTTGGAACACTGCTCTTCTACCACTCGAGGGTTCAAAGTGCTTTGGATTCGTTGAACCCTCGCCCGCTTGTGGTATCCGCACCGCGCATCTAACTGTTGCTTACAATATCACACGGAACATCCCAACGTTGGGACGATTAGCTCTTTTTGCTGGTATCCTTCACATCACGGAGAAGTGTGAATCGTTGAAATATTTCACACCTGTCTCCGGTGGGTCTCATATTTTTCGCGGATGCTTTTGCAGGGCCGGTTTTTGGAACATTCGGCACATCGCTCCCGGGATCTTTGACTTTTGTCAACGATTCATGGCCCCCTCACCTGTTCCTCGTGTTTCCTGTTGTCGCCTTTACTTCTCGCGGACCCCATCCGCTCGTTTCGGGCACGAATTTTACTTGGAAACACGTAAAATTGGATATATCTTGGCCTGTCCATGAAAATCCTTCGAAACCATCAGGCTCTGAGGGTTACCTGTGTCAGCTCTTAAAGGTTCTGCCCGGCTTGCGCAGTTTGCACAGGAAGCAGGGATGGGATAGATTCGTCCCTGATTGGTGGTGGTGAACGGTCAGAAGGCTACGGGCTGTATGGCAGAGTCCACGTGAAGATGGTTGCGAGAGATTTCTATGGCTCCGGTGATCATGCAGGAGCACGGGGTGGGGTGATCCATGGCTTGGCACCGGTCAACACCACCGACGATCCCACCTTGCAGATGGGTTTCCACTATAGATCTTTCCCAAAAGGCTGGCCCTCTTGCGGAAATGCAATATTATATTATCAGGGACAAGGACCACGCGGTTGATGAACAACAATTACATCAATAACCTCCCATGGAAGACCGGGGTATATACAGCAATCTAGGCTTTGAATCTAACCGTAGGTCGGAAGCGAACGGGACGTGAACGGGTGTTCAGAAGTTCGCCCATCAACGCCGCCGGCCATTCCTCTCCCTGGAAGGATTTGGTGGACCCTCGTTGTCAGGGACGGGGCGAAGATTATAGCTTTTTTCGTTTCGATAAAACCACCAACCCGGCATCCCGGCGCGGCGCACGATGCCGGGGCTAGGTGCTCTGAACATAACTCGTTTCCCATTGTCAGGCCACTCGCAAGATCAATGAAAAATCCACAGCACGGATGATAAGTCGTTGATGACCCCGCAGAGTGAAAATCGAGTGGGAAAACTGAATTCCAGCCTGTTTGTGGTCAACGTACGAACGGGCCGATGCCGGGGTGCCGAGCTCTAAAGCAATCAAAAAGGAAACAACGCATTCTGTGGATCAAAGTACAAACAGTTGCAGATCCGCTCCGGCCCCGATCCGAATTCGGATGGACCCGGGTATTTCCAGGCGCCGGGAACAAGTTTTATCAGATAAGATCTCCACGTCACTGAAAAATAAGTAATAAGACTCCTCCG
>Ga0307515_10003020_pt1 | contig 35683 bp, 23 predicted proteins | sample 17_EM_MG_FD_194513 | JGI IMG/M metagenome (GOLD analysis project Ga0307515, IMG submission 194513) | Populus trichocarpa ectomycorrhiza microbial communities from riparian zone in the Pacific Northwest, United States - 17_EM | ecosystem: Host-associated > Plants > Roots > Unclassified | place... | reverse complement strand
CGGACATTCCGGAAGTGGAGATATGGAGGATGGTGTTACTTTGGATGTTCCTTCTTTCTCTTCTCTTTACTTCCTTACTTCTTTGGATCTCGGCCCAGTACAAATGGCGTCGGCACGGGTTTTTACCCTCTCCGGAGACAAGTCAAGTGGAGGTGGAGTTTCCCCGTGCACCGGATCCGCCGAATGCCTACCATATGGTACTGATCGGTTGTGGGACTTATGGGTTCGTACATTTGCGTACGTTGAACGGTTGTTTGTTTGTTTCCTTTCTACTCTTGTACGGGTTTATGCAGCCCAGGGGGTCTGCACCTAAAGAGGGGGATAATGTAACGGCACAGCTGCACGTTACGTGTCCAGGGCCGGGTAACACCAGCTTTATATATAGTCGGCTCGCCACGAGCCTTAGATCTCTCGCGATAATCTTACCTTAACTTACCTTTATACCACTCTACAATATTGACATCCACGTGTGCAGCCGTATCTACTGATATACCTTCATACGAGGCCATACACGGGCGTATGCCTTTAGAGCGCCGCGTCACGAGGTTTTGTGATAGACAGGCCATAAACCTCGACCTCGAACAGGGCTAGACAAATCACGGAGGGATCATCAGCAGCCAAGCCAAAGTGGGAGGCAGACAAGTGCAGCAAGTACTTCTGTTGTAGACTCAAGGACAAGGCGGGGACCAAGAGACCTATTCCGATGACATGGGCAAAGTTGCTACCCGCTAGGTTCTACCAACTACAGTCCCGGCATACACACTCTCCAATCTACTTGAAACAGTTCAGCCACTGAGATGATGACAAATGCTTGGGGTGTGGAGGGAAAGTCACCCAGATGCGGGAGCACCACTTCTGCTACAGCAGCCGGTGGAGAGACCACCAGGAAGCACTATCGATGGCGGTGGGAAAGGGGATTGGCTGCAAAGCGGGCAGATGCCGACGCACGCAGATCTCTGAGGTGTTTACAATACAGAGTGCATCCCAGCGGTGATGTACTTCCTGGCGGACACTGAAGTTGGGACGTTTCCACCCAAACGAAGTGGCAGTATGGAGCGGCCTGATGGCTCAGGGCTCCGGAGCGGCATTGGCGGTAACTGGGTTATACCGTTTTTTTTTCTATCTTTCACTTGTCTGACATTTATCAACAGAGACGAGGGTGGCAGGGGGGAGCTCCGCCATCTAGCCAGCTCACCCAATGTAAAGGGGGTTATCAAGGTCCTGTCATACTCTAATTACAGTGAATACAGTAAGATTAAACAACAACAACAACAGATTGTACTACTTGCTACTTGGTGGGTCTTGGCAGCCTCCAAAATCCGAAATTCAACTAAGTGCCTATTATACCGAAACGGCTTGTTTATTGAATACAGTAGATTAGCTTTCTCCTGTGGGAGGAATGAATACAGACCAAGATACAATGACCAATTGATACTGCCACCAGCTCTGACGGGCGCCTGGCAGACCTTCACTTCACGGCGGAACCCCATGGATACTGTGTGAGACATAATCGTGTGGACCGTAATCAGCGATTGAGGTGTAGTTTAATCGTTATTGGGACAATTGTACCTTATGATCCGTTGATATGGTATTGAGGAATTCTGGTAAAGACGAGTGATCGATGGTGGCCAAAACAATATTCGGCGGTTGAGTGTGAAACTTTTTCCAGTCTATTCACGGTTGGTAATACGGCTTGAAATGTACACTCTCCATGGGCTGACAGGTTTCTTGGGAGAGTCGAGACTTGGTTAATGCTCTGCAGGGATCGATCGATGTTATGCATGCACCGATGCATGCTCAGCATAACAACCCACTGGAAGTATTTCAAATTCCAAGTTGAGTACACACTGCATTCCCAGGGCCAAGATTGTGGCGTACAGAGCACGAATACTGGATTGTCTGCAGCTGCATCTCTTAATATTAATCTTAAATCATGTGAATGAAGAATAGCCCTTAAATGGCTGGAGTCCAAATCAACAGAGCCTTCGAGCAAATCGACAACACGATGGTTCAAAGCAGACTGAACCCTGTTCCGGTCAGGAATGCATGGTGGGGACTACTTCAGATAGCTCAGAAAATGAATTGCCCGAACTGGATATAGGGGATGGAAAGGCTCCCAAGAAGGATGAGATCATCTTAGAGGTGGACGTGGATGATGTAGAGGAAGAGGGCAATGAGGAAGAAGAGAGAGTTTCAAATGACAACATGGAGTCCAATGTAGCTATAGAGTGTTGAGAGATAATTGTTGGTCGAAAGACAGGATGAAACATGCATCAATTTGGACTCAAGATACCAGGTCCCATGATCCAATGCAGTTTGATGTCTCGAGTGCAATAGTCTATTGTGTAATACTTGCACGACCTACTCGAAATAAGCCTAGTGAAATATACTTCATCTGCAGGTAATTAAAAGAAATTTCAGTATCTGATAACAGAAGAACCTACTTCTAGAATCTTGAAATCCAAATTGCAAGAAACAGGGGTCAGACTAGAATCCGATTACTCTTTGTCGTGTGCACCAGCAATTGCACTTCATAGTATGGTCAGCGTGATATATATGTATACCTTCCATTTCCGCGGGAGTAATGTTCATACTGGTGTACACGAGGTGTTGCACAAAAGAGACATCATTGATGTATGACACCTAGCGGAGTACATAGGAAGTGATGTCATAAATTGCTATTGACCACATATAAAACGCGACGATGATAAAACCTATCTTCATGTGTGTACCAGGGAGTAAAGGTGGCGGGCCTGAAACATTGGAAAGTACAATATGATGGGGTTCGATGGAGATGGAGAGCTTTTGATGTCACTTATATAAAAACTATTCCAGGATTGAGGAAGGTTTTGGATAACCCCCAACGGGACTTGAATACCAACTATAGCGAACGGTTTTAAAAATCTCTGGATTACTGAAACTAAACACTTCAATAGGATTGGGACACGACCCGACCAGGAGATGGAAATGTCCCGTACAGCATCCGACCAGGACCTGAACAGAACTCGACCAGGACCCAAACGGGACCTGAATGCAAGTATTTCATAGTCAATTGTAAATCCCAACTTCCGGCCGGAGAATTCCCCAATCTATAATTTCTCACTGCCAAGTCCTGCATGGAAATAACTGACCTGAACCCGAATTGTAACCCAGCACATGAATGGGGGTTGAATAGATTGATTGCCTAACTTCCAGGTATAGAATCCGGCTCACGTAAGGGCTAACTTGTAAGGTGCCACAATTTCCATGCGGAAGATTCAACTCTGCCAAGGATATCATGTTGGGTAGCAATCTTCCAGGCGGAAGATAAAGTTCAGCCTGGGTAGCAGACAGCCTCAAATCACCGGACAGATGATTTAATCAGTGACACGGAGTGGCCCATAACCGGAATGTGCTATATGTGACTTAATGGTGGTGCTCTTGATAGACCAACACACCAAAGTCCAACTTCCGGCCGGAGAATTGGGACTGAGACCTGCCTTGGAGAAATTCTCAACTATCCTGTCGGAGGATATAGGAAGTCACACATGGTCGCCAATAACTACACCATGCCACATGTGATTTCAAGGTGGTCTCCCTCGGTAGAACAGGTACCAAGTGCCAACCTCCCGCCGGAAGAAAGCGTTCCGGCAGAAAGATATATTCAACTCTCTGTTTGGAGAACTGAGATCGAGGCTGGTAGAAAGTGACCTCTTCCGGTCGGAAGATTAACCACCACCTGTCTGCGAATAATTCTGATCTTTTTCGTCGGAGGACTGTGCAAGTCACACATAGTCGTGCCCAACTAGACCTTGCCATACGCAACTTCATCGTTGACCTGTTGGGTACTCCAGGTGTAACGGCGGAGGTCTTGTACTATTGGCTCGGGTTGCAGAGGTCACGTCATAGGCCAGGTATGCGCGACTTGACTTAGACCTCACCACGGATCTTAGATCACTATTGAGAATCTTACCATCGAACCTACTTTTGAGATCACTCTCATCCACATGTGCAACCGTAACCTCATATTGCCAGACGCTGGCATACACATCCTTACACCAGGTGCCAAATCTGAACTTCTGGCGGGAGGACTTTCTTCTCCCTGAGTGAAAAGCGCAACCTTCCGGTCAGAGGATTCAAAATATCTTACATGGTCAACTGTAACTGGTTCATGTCAGATACGACTTCATGGTGGTCTCCAGTGGTGGACAAGGTACCTAGAGTCGACTTCCGGCGGGAGGATTGAGCCTGACCTAGCAGAAGTTCTGATCTTTCTATATGGAGGACTGAGTTCATAGCTGACAGAAACTAGCATCCTACGGCAGGATGATTGAATACTACCTGACTGGGAGAAATTTTCAACGTCCGGTTGTTGAATGCCATTCTTCCTTGGAAAGTTTCAATTTCCGAGTGAAGGATTGAGCCCTACCTAGCACAAGCTATGAACTTTCCTGTCGAATGACTGAGTTCGCAGTTGGCAGATACTATCACCTTCCTGCCGGAGGATTCAATACTGTTTGGATAAGAGAAATTCACAGCATTCTGTAGGAGAATGCCATTCTGCTTGGGTAAATTACAACTTCCGGCCAGAGGATTGAGCTGTACATAGCAGAAGCTTAGTACATTCGACTCGACAGACCTAGTTTAAAGCGGGTAGAAAGAATCATCTTCGGGCCGGAAGAGCAAATATCACCTGACTGCGAGAAATTTTAAACTTCTGGTTGGAGAATATGCCGTTCTTCTTGGTAACGTTTCATCTCCCAGCTGGAGAATTGAGTTCCACCAAGCAGAAGGTTGGAACTTTCCAGTCCAAAGACTGAGTTCAACGCTGGCAGATACTATTACCTTCTGGTTGGAAGATTCAATACTATTTGCCTGAGAGAAATTCTCAACTTCTAATCGGAGAATGCCATGTTTCTATGGGAAGATTCAAGTTCCTGCCGGAGGATTGAGATCTACCTGGAATAAGCTCGGAACTTTCCTCTCAGCAGACTGAGTTCAACGGTGGCAGAAAGTATCATCTTCCATGCAGGAGATTCAATAGTATCTTCCTGGGAGAACCTCTCAACTTCCGGTCTGAGGAGTGTTAGCAACGGCACTGGGTTACACGCCAGCAGTGCGGGTTTTGACCTGTGGTTCAGATCAGTTCTGTTTCCGAACAGCCCAAAATCCCGAACCGGTTTCCTGCAGGGTTGTTACCTGGCCCAGACATAGAACCACGGGAATTTTTCCGGGTTGGAACTGAACCGCGGTTCCAACTTTACCGTGCCTACAGCGTTGGCCCCAAATAAGTATGTGAATTCTGATTGTACTGCGACATGATCAGTACATAGATTATGCGGAATTGTGAGCGGTGTCACCTACAGCATTCCGATTTGCGATCTGACTGATATTTGTTCAGTGGCCGTGAAAAAAGTGCCAATTCTAACCGAATTTTGCGGCTTTTCGATTGTGACTACACGAATATTGGTCGGATCACATCGCTGACAGCGGGAGGTGAAAGAGCTCGTGACACTGCACAATCGATATACTGCTCATCTCACAATACGTTCGGAACTCAAATACTTTATTGGAGCCAAAGTTGTGAGGTTGAAGTGCTGGGTTTTGGGTTGTAAAACCGGCCCAATTGCAACGATCCGGGTCTCCGTGTGGTACAAACCTTTGCAGCGGTTCGCTTCCTGCCCTGACCCTAACCCGGGACCGTTCTAGCGGGTCGGAACCATTGCTAACACTTGGTTTGAGGAAGGTATTCTTTGTGGGAAAGTTTCAGCTTCCAGCCGGAGGATGATTAGTTGTAGACTTGGATAGAATCCCACCTTCTGGTCGGGGGATGTAGAGCTCATTTGAAACGTTCCAACTTCCAGCCGGAGAATTGAGATCTGCCTAGCAGAAGATTTGAAACTCTCATGTCAGAGGACTGAGTTCAACACTGACAGAAAGTGTAATCTTCTGGCCAGCAGATTAAATGATATATACCTGGGAGAAATCCATAACTTCCGGTCAGAGCATACAATTCTGTTTGGGAAAGTTTGGGATTCCGGCCGGAGAGATGGGATGTACCTAGTGGAAGCTCGAAATTATCTCGTCCGAAGACTGAGTTCAACACTGGGAGCACCAATCATCATCAGCCCGGATGATTAAATATGACATGCGTGGGAGAAATTGTCAACTTCCGATTGGAGAATGCAATTCTTGGTGCAAAAATGTCAACTTCCGGCCGGAGATTTGAGATCTATCTCACAGATGCTTGCAACATTGTTGTCGGACGACTGAGTTCAAAGCTTGTAGAAACTATTATCCTCAGTCTGGATGATTAAAGACCATCTACATGGGAGAAATTGTTAACATCCGGTCGGAGAATGCAATTCTTTGTGCGACAGTTTCAATATCCGGCTGGAGGTTTCATTGACTTCCAACTTCTGGTCGGAGGGTGTTTCGCACATTTGAAAGTTCCAACTTCCGCCCGGAGAATTGAGATCCACCTAGCAGGCACTCGAAGCTTTCAACTCGAAAGACTGGATTCAATACTGGTACAAACTATTATCTCCCGGCCGGAAGATTATATAATATCTGCCTGTGAGAAATCCTCCACTCCCTGTCAGAGAATGATGCAATACTTTGTGTAAAATTTTCAACTTCCAGCCGGAGGATTCATAGACTCCCAACTTCTGGTCAGAAGCTATAGTTTGAAACTGAAAAGTTCCAATTTTCCGGCCGGAAGTGTAGCCTTTAACCTCAACCCACTGACTGAAAATCGGGCTATATTAATCTTCCAGGAGGAAAATTCAATACTATCTGCCACAGAGAAATTGGCAACTTCCGGTCTGAGGATACCATTCATTGTGGGAAAGTTTCATCTTCCAGCCAGAGGATTAGCTATAGGCTTGGATAGAATCCCTCGTTCTGGTCGGGCAATGTAGTTCTCAATTGAAAAATTCCCAAATCAGGCCTGAGAATTGATATTAGTCTGGAAAAATATTTGAATCTTTCTTGATCGAGGACTGAGTTAAACACTGATCGAAACTATCATCATCCGGCCAGAAGATTAAATGGTATATACCTATGGAGAAAGTCAGAATTTCCGGTTGGAGCGTGCAATTCTGTATAGGAAAGTTTCAACTTCTGCCCGGAGAATTGAGATGTACCTAGCAGAATCTCAAAACTGTCTTGACGGAAAACTGAGTTCAACACTTGTAACAAAAATCATCTTCCACCCAAATGATTGAATATTACCTGCCTGAGAGAAATTTTCAATTTCCGGTCGGAGAATGCAATTCTTCTAGGGAACGTTTCAACTTCCAGCCAGAAAATTGAAATCTATCTAACAGAGGCTTGGATCTTTCTTGTCGGATGACTGAGTTCAATGCTTGTACAATCAATCATCCTCTGGCTGGAAGAATAACAACCATCTTGCATGGAGAAATTATCACAATCCATTCAGTGAATGCCATTCCATGTGGGCAAGTGTCAATATCCGGCGGGAGAGCTAACTTTGGCCCTAGATAGACTCCCAACTACTGGTCAGAGGTTGTTTTGCTCATTTGACTGTTCCAACTTCGGGCCGGACAATTGAGATCTAAGTAGCAGCCGCTTGAAACTTCCTAGTCAGAGGACTGAGTTTAATATTGGTAGAAACTATCATCTTCTGGCCGGCACATCGAGTGCTACCTAGCTGAGGGAAATTCTCCCCATCCGGTTGGAGAATACAATTGTTCTTGGGAAAGGTTCAACTTTCCGGCCGCAGAATTGAGATCTACCTGACAGAACATTGGAGCTATCCACTCTGAAGGATTAGTTGAACTCTGGTAGAAACTATCATCTTCTGGCAAGCAGATTCATTGCCACCTGCCTGGGAGAAAGTCTCAACTTCTGAACGCAGAATGAAATTCCTCTTGGAAAAGTTTCAACTTTCCCAGCGGCGAATAGTAATCTATCTAGCAGAATCTATGAGCGTTCTACTCGAGAGACTAGGTTCAATACCGGTAGAAACTAATTTCTCCTGACCTGAATATTAAATAGTCTTTGCCTGTGAGAAATTCTGAACTTCCGGTCAGAGAATGATGCAATTTTTTGTGAGAAATTGTCAACTTCCGGCCAGAGGATTCATAGACTCCCAACTTCTGGTTGGAAGATATAGTTTGAAATTGAAAAGTTCCAATTTTCCGGCCAGAACTGTAGCCTTAACCTCAACCCTGCGACTGAAAATCTGGCTATAATCCCGTCCACCAAACCCCACCGCACCCTCCCCCTTACCCTTCAACCCCTCCCGCAACATCTCGAACAACCTTATTTTCTCTTCCTACCCTTCACTCTCATTCCAACACTCACTCCAATCATGATGTCCTTCTCTACCTCATCTGTACACCTGCCCCGAACTCCGGAGACGTCGGAACCATTCCCACCTCCTTTCCAACGTCTTACCCATCAGCAAGGGTGATAACGGTGGGGCGCGGATGGTTGCGAACGCTAGCTTCGTAATGACCCGATGACAGGGATGAGGACAAGACGCGGAATTGTTTGACGAATCTACATAGGGTGAAGGGGAAGGGATTAATGACTCGCTGCCGCAGGTGACGCAAGTGTTGGGTGAGGGAGTCGTGGTCAAGCGGTATTGTCGGGGTTGGAGTTGAGATTGGTGTCAGTGTCGGGATTCTACTTCGCCCGCCACCTCCAGATGGAGTGTCATCGTCTTCGCCGCGATGTTTCTTCTGCTTTCCGAGCTAAGGTCCGGTTCTTTTATCTTTACCACCGGTTCTGTCATGATTTTCCATGTTTGTTTCCGGCAATCTGTACCACGCAATCAGGGTCCAAGTTAGTGCGTGAAATCAAACAGCACTCGGTGAGGCAGGGGCATATTATCCTTATCATTCGTCAAAAACCAGATCTGATCTCCGTCTTTAATAGAATTCAGCTCTTTCACTCTGTACTCATGCTTCTCCGTCAACTTGCTCCTCCGTTCCTCAGCAATATCGTACCATACCCCTTCGTGTCCTTCCCCCTCTTCCACTGCCACACAACTCCGCATCCAGCCACCCCTCACTCCCCGCAATGCGCACAATCCGAAAAACGCCGTTACTCAGAGAGCATATGATCGGAGCCCATATGTAGTATACTAACTCTCGTCGCATTATCCATCTCGAAAATATTCTGCAGCAGCTCCAATTGCCAGTGTGATCCAATAGTACCACGAGCAGAAGGAATATTCGGGGGAGGTTATGGCAGCATTATAGGGACAACTAAGTGCATAGCCGAAGAGAAAGCGTAGTAACCGTGTCTACCGGTGTAAATAGGCGTGGCGAAGATTTTCTAACACCCGTTAAGGTCCTTTCTATCCGCTGTATACCGATATTCGTTGGTGTTGGAATCGAGGAGCCCAAGGGCTGTCGCTGCCTTCTCGGTCACCGGTTGGCGGGTAGCAGCGCGGCTGGGCTTTCTGCTAGTGAAAGTCAATTTCTTCTCTGAATGACATTATTCTAGCATAGTGGATTTTAGTGAGGGTATTATGCTGCCGCATAGAGAGGAACAGGCAGCGAGTGAGCATTTCGGTATTGTGGAAGTGGGTGAAGGTATTCAAGGTGAGGTCGCGAAGCGAGGATGATTTTAGTGCGTCGTGTCAAGGACGGGGGGCTAGAGACCGAAAAAGGGCATGGGCGGTTGCGGTGCGGATAGTTCGTTGATCGTGGTGAGAGGCGGAAACCCTGTTACTATATGATCTGAAATGAAGTCGCCGATACACTGAGATCGCCAAATTGACTCACAGGCTGCAGACTTACACGTAGACTCATCCACGAGTTTTCGCTCGCCACCGCCACTAGTATTTGCTATTACTTTGGATGGTTCATTGTCTTCTTGATTGACTTGATTGATTCTATCTCGAGGGCCAAAGGCCCGTATATGTACAATCTCTCATATGCGTACACGAGACGCATCACCTTGGTCCTGATGCATATCTTCATACAGCCACCATCTTCATACAAGTCTTCATTCTCATACAAGACATCTGACGGTGCTGAGACTCACGATCCACGTACACATGCAACATTTGCAATCGTGAGCTTCCATAGACTTCCATAAAGTTCCACGCCTCCATGTATATAAAGACAGAGCTTCTCCCTGAGATAGTTGAATAGACTTCGTCGGCTTCACATTCGCACCAAACTCTGTTGCATGTGTACTTGCATCATGAGTCTCAGCACCGTTTGATGTCTGTATGAGAATGAAGACTTGTATGAAGATGGTGGCTATATCAGGATATGCATCAGGACCAGGGTGATGCGTCTCATGTCAGATAGTGCATACGCGTACGCATATGGGAGATTGGACATTTACGGTCTTTGGCTCTCTAGATAGATCAATCAAGCCAATCAACAAGTCAAAGAAGCATCCAAAGTAACAAACTCTGCCAGACAGTACACGAATGAGTCGTTATGATTAAGAGCAGTGGCAGGGTAACATGAAGTCTGGATTTATTTCCTGCCCTACACCAACAAATATTGAAAGTGAACTTTGGAGCATATATACATCTATCCTTTATATCATATTCACTCGGATATAAGTACACCCTCGATCTGGTTGGCGGTAAGAATTACCGTTTATGGAAGCAAATTTGGAAATTGCTAATCTTACAAAACTTATTTAAATTACCACTTATGGTAAGTAACTTACCAGATATGATACACTAACATTCTCAAAGGTGCACCTTATATATATCGAAATGAAAACAGTAATTTTATCTAGATATATAGAGACGATCGTCTAAGAAACTGACGCTCTTAGAGCCATGACGAGGCAAGCAGCTTCCCACAGTACTATAACGGCAAGGAATACACCGCGAACTCGATGACAGTCTAGTGAATAGAGAAGGGAACCAGTTTGACCCGGAAAGAAGTGGGTCTTTGGCGCAGTGTGGAAGCAAATATATTAACGAGCAGGGTTAGGCTCATTTTTAGGGTCCTGGATCGTGAAGAGTAAATTAAGTGGTTGGTAGAAACCGAGGCAGCCAACAGGGGAGCACTCAGTGATGCGTTAAATCGGGTTCACTTCCAGATTTGGCATTAAACCCTAGCAGTCATTTCCCAGCGCAAAGATATGGAAGGAACTCGAGTTCTACGGTTGACCCCGTTATGTGAAAGAACGAGTCGGGCCTACCCCGCATGATACAAAGGGAAGTTTCTAGAAGCGCAGTGGTAACTGAAACATTGTGCTGCCAATAGAAATTCGTTCGCCAACATTGACCAACTAAACCCGAACAACTGGTCCGAGACCATTGCCAACCAAATGATAATATTACGATTACTGCTGTAGCTTGTCCACATGTCGGAAAGTTGCTTGGCTCAGAGTGCGAAAAACCTCACCCCTTCGTCGCTGCTGCTGCCGATCTAGCGGGCCTGACACAGTCCATTGACCTATCTCATTGTCTGTAGCAATGTAGAGTACAGTGCATATCTTTGAAAGTTTTTTCATTCCAAAATGAATAGTGAGGGAGCTGATTGAAGGATACTTTGAAACAGGTTGCAATGATACAGGTCCAGGTATACAACAAACCAGCTCTTCTAAGTACTCGTTATATTTGTCGTTTGTTTTAATCTGCCGTTGGCTAGACTTCATGGTGGTCTCTAACGTGCTGCCTATTCACCTCGATCGGGATGACAGACTAAAGTGTATATTCAAGGCGAACACAGCTTTTGATCCATCTTAGTGAATATGCATCTCAAGATTATAGCGCATTCTATAAACAAACCTATTATCTGACAACGACACATGGTGTCGTTTGATCAGGATTATACGACTTTTCCGTGGTATGTGCATGACACGTAGGTCATTGAATTCGCGTCTTGTATCTGGTGTAGTGTCCGACTCAAAGAATGGAAAACCAATGAAATTACGATTGAAGTCGAATATACAAGCTTCTCTGTATGAGGCGCAACAAGGCGGATTCGTCCCCCTAATCAGCGGGCAAAGTCCTTTGAAACTTAGATAACTGACAGCATGCCTCGTAATAAGACAATAACCCAAATTAGTACACTGCCCAGGACTAGAGTGATTAAACCGTCAGTTGGTATAGTTTTCGTAGCCCACATAGAACCTTCTAGTCAGTAGTGCTGTTTCAGCTATATTGGAACGCCATTTTATACTACAATCTAAATTGAGTGTAATGTATGCGGACGGTGATTTATGATGGGAATTTTTGGTTCAGACAACCGTGTTATACTCCTTCACTTCCTACCCTCGCACAGTTGCTATCTTTGCGCTTTTACACATGTTAGAATACACATAATACCATACACTTGCAAGTTTGGACACTCCATGAAGATACTTTAGAATAACATTCCAATTTACTACACCTGAGCGTGTTCGCAAGAATCCCAAGCCATGTCTTAGGGATCCAATGACATGGCTGATATCCCATACACGCTTTGGCCGATTTGTTTGCAATAATACTGTGGCTGAAACCAACTATTTTGATTAAGCCCAAAACGTTACTATCCGACATTAGAGCTCAAATTTTGGGTTCTCATTAGCCATGTCAATTAATCTACACCACTCTTTCCTCCAAAGCGTATTGCAAAGATCTTCCAAAACCGAGGGCGTAGGGGATAACGGGAAGAATCGCTAAATATGGTAGATAATTACCAATTCGAGAGTTGTCATAGGCATAGGGAGGACTTATTACTATAGGCGAAACTGGGTATGGGGGTTGATCAGGAGTTTGTAGTGAAGTTCGTCTCCTAGATGCAAAAACAGTAAGGTTTATCCATTCAGGTTTGCGCAGTAGTGAATTCACCGATCAAGCGGGGTACATTCATGCGATATTATTTAGCCCACATCATCGTTTCTGTATCATGTGCAGCCGAAAAGATAGTTGAATACAATGCGTCTATACATCTCATTTCCAGATCCATTGGGTTGCGCTTCCGGCTTCAAAACTTCACTGTGTATCAGAATTGCTCTTGATATTGGATGTTGTAATATGAAGGGGAGAAGCGTGTGTGTAGATTCTATAGTACAGAGAAAAGAAAAGAGAAAGGCGTCGCATATATACAGATAACCTCGGGTATATCTTCCGGTATGCCGGTACCACCCTTTGCCACTTCCGGATATGCAACATTAGATATGCAAGCAACGCGAGTTGTAAAAACCATGCGCTGGACCAGACTTATATACATCCATTCTCAGCTTTATCGTTCTAGATTCTTGCAGTTTGAAGTCCAAGCGGGATGCTGCTCCAGCAGGTCGAACGAATATGCCTTGTTGGGAGTTTGGCAACTACTTGTCACCTGTTTTATTATCATAGTTTATAAGTATACGTTTCGACCAGCTAGTAAGTGGGAAGATGCAGGCACGTACAAATATCCGAGTTATTTTCCGTGGAGATGTGCGATCAAGCGGTGATGGACTTCCTCGCGGCCACACAGGTCAAGAAGTTCCTAAGTTACTGAGCTAAGTATAATTAGTAGTCCTTCTTTTGTTTTATATGCTACCATTTATTTTGCTTCTATTTTGTTTGTTAAAGAGGAAGGGCAGATGGAGGGGAACTTCCTTACCTAGCAGGCCATCCGGGGGAGGAGAATTGGGCACTGCCATACTATAGATAGAGTAAATACAGTATGATTAAAACAATTCATACGATTCGTTTTCGTGTAGTTGGACCCAATCTCGAAAGACGAAACTCAAAGACCACTAATTGGAGACTAGAAAGTGGCCCTATTAGCAGTCGGATATGTGTCCTGATGAGGTGCTGAACAGTGCTAGCATCGTATAGAAACAAATGGGACACTCGGTCACCCTCCCTGGACGGATTGTTGAGAACCGTGATCACGGCAAGTTCTTCGGATTATAATGAATTGAATTCTTGGTTGGTTGAGTGCAATTCACAACTAGGAAAAGCTCTGCGCTAGATTAAAGGTTGGCACATGGTCCGCCAAATGGGATTGATTGGACGGCCAGGCACACTGGGGCCAATATCAATTCCGATACGCTGTTTCATAACCAAACTTGACGAGTTAGAAGGAGTTGTTTCAGGCAACAGTCAGAAACGCAGTCTGGCAGGTGTTGATCGTCTTTATGATTAAAGACTATAGGGCAGGTCGCTCCTTCTCAGTGACAAGCCTTCAGAAGATTGCACTTTTCATCTTTAGTTTCATATACAAACACTGTGATTGCCTTTATAATTACCGCACGACACCGTTTCAATTACTTTCCCCAACATTATAAAACGTCTCAAGACGCGAGCATTACTATGTCGCTTCGTCAATTCACTTAGTTGACTGCTCTTCTGGTGGTTCTACGCCAGTCCCTAGTATTATCTAACAGCAATCTTAGCTCGCAACAAACTTTTGAGATCCACCTTATTACCCACCTCCCGTACTGCTTATGGTTACCAACTACATTGCTCAAGCATTTACCACACGGTTCAGTGCTAGATACGGTGCCTTTTATACGCTTGTCCCTTGTGTTTTCTCTAGAGGTTCTTGTTTTTCCATGTTTTGGGCTCCTGGCGACTTGTCGGTCAATGGAAAAACTCTTACTCTTTGACCATGATCCTTTTGATCGCGCCTTAGACGTAGGCGTCCTATCTACAGTTGCGCGCATAAAAGTATGCAAGCCAGAAACGGAAACGGGGGACAAGATATGGTTGCCATAAGTCCCCCTCAATCCTAGGACTTAGCTGTGTGACACTGAACACACTTAAGTGTGACGAAGCAACTGCAGCAGCAAGGCTAACACCCAAGCATATTCAAATGGTTCCAATGATCAGCACGGAGACGGAAAGACAGTTGAAGGTACGACACTGAGCACCTACAACGCCGTTGACCACCGGACACTGACCAACTTCAAAGAAGGATTGGAAGGTCTATACCAAAGCTATATTAATGTGCACGGCCTATGTAATCTGCCTCGCGCGCCCGCTACCGCCAATGGAACCTACTATTGCACGCACGATAGGTGACTAGGATAACCACAGAACGATCGGAAACTTCAACCATGCCAAAAAGCCAACATATGATCGTTCGGATTCCTCCGCATTGTGAGATCAAATGGATTCAAGCCCGCGAAAACTTCAACGAGAAATATCACAGTAAAGATCCTTGACAGGAATGGCTTATGATTGTGGGTTCTGGTCGAGTTAGTTTTAGTGGATTTGCTAAACAAAACATAGCTCTTCATGAAGTGTTTCTTCAGTGGGGGTCGTCAAGTCAATCCTGACAAGCTACAATATATATCGAAGCACGATGTCCGTATTGCGGCCGGTCATAGCATTACCAAATCGTTCGTTGAACTAGTGTATCTGCTTCGATCAAATTCCTTAACGAGAATACGCTTTCGGGTTATAACCATGATTCGTTACGCAATAATGTCGTTTATTAACATACGGTGTCTTCACTTAGTCTTATCCGTCGGTCTTTATGTGGAGTTGGCAATGATGAAAGAAGCTTGGGGAGAGGAGGTATATTCGATGGAGTTATACGGGTACTTGATGAAGGCAGAGTTGAGGAGACAGCGCTGCAGAAGGACCGCAATCAAGAACGGGCATAGACGCAACACAAGAGTCCGAGCCACTAGCGGATACGAATGCAACAAAAGAGTCGAAGTCACCAATGAACACGGTAACAACAAACGAGTCGGTGCACTGACAGATATACATTATGCTTTGGCAGGTTTTGAGACGTCACGGAAGAATTACTTCAACTAGGTGGATAGTACTAGTAGCTGGGAATAGGAATTCTGCTCCTTCGGTTGATCAAAGATCCCCGACTTCATGAGTTGATCGCAATATACAACAAATTCCTTCGATTGACGGAATCTCACGACTCCTTCGGTTAACCGGATCTTCGAACAATTCGGATTACCACAGAAAAAATCCTTCAATGGTGTGTTCAATACTAATCCTATTGCGCTTAAGGAGCCCTATTATATGCTCGATATTAGAAACGCCCAGCTCACAAAGTAGTTCTAAGTGTAACGCCAATTTTAACGGATATTGTAATGACCGTTGCGCTTGCTTTGCCGTTTGTGACAATCTTAGTTACAAGATTCGAAGTACCACAGAAAACGTCGAATGGGATTGGTTTTATGCATTGATTGACTCTTGCGGAGGCGCTACCCTGTTTTTCCGTACGTCATGGCAGTTGATCGACCTGGAGATTTGGACGGTGAGGATAAACTGGATGATATTTTGGAGGCTTCGTTTAGGTTAGCGCCAATTATCCGGTATTAGCACTATATTTGGTAGCACACTGCTAACAAGTAACTTCAATCGTTTTGTGAGAGTTTTAATTTCCACGATCGTGCCATAATTGTACTCGCGTACGGGTATAAAAAGCGGAAATGGATCTGGAACGAAATCTAAGCAGCTTGCAACCCCGGAGGAATTGGTGCGATTGGCTGAAATAATGGAATGATACGGGAGCTTTGACTAGCCAACATGGTCTAACGCAATCGCTGCGCGCCTTCATCTGAGTGCGTACGATAGGTTAAATTCTAATGCACACGAAAACTTAAAAATACACTGAAATCAGAGCGTTGTCCACCGCTGGCTGCCATACACACCATGTTATTCAGCTTCGGGCTTGTCTTGCAACTGGTGTCGGTAGCGGATCGGGTCGTCCCGAGACGAAGCGCTCTTGCAAGGAAGAACAGGCGAGGTGAACTTTTCTGACACACTCAATTGCACTTGTCCCAAACTCTTGTCGTTTTACCTCGGTACATGTATCCCAGACGTCATTTCACCTTCGTACTAACACGACATTTGTCCTTGCCGAGAGTCTAGCAACCTGTCGTACGGTACCGGCTCTGATGAATGTTTCCCGGTTGCGGCCGATGATTCGGGCAGTGTTTTAACTAGTGTTGAGACATGGTGTGTAGTGGATTGGCAGAGACTTGGTGGGGTAATAGGTACTCGTTTTGTGCAAGACGTAAATCACCTGCTGCTGACTGCAGGACTGGTGTGATACAGGACCGTCGGACGTTGACCAATACCAAAAAAAAGGGACATCCGCTATATGCTGCTGACGTCTCGATATTCTATATTTACTTTGCTTCATGCACACGTGATTTAACTGTTTTCACACAACCTTCGACGCCGAGATGCAATAGATTATCATTAAGTTCAAATTAACGCATTAAAGTCTTCATTAAAACATAAACCATGAAAATACCATCGTTCCTACCGTCCTACCCCTAGATATCTTCAACCTTCTTTGTGAAATGGCTTCTCTCTGTCAGAATCTTCCAGCAATGCAAGATTGAGGGTGAACATACCTTTTCAATCAAATGCAGCACCCCATTCTTCGTGATGATGTCAGTCTTCACAAACTTCAACCCATTGGCCCGTTTCTGTCCATCATTGCCATACGTAATCTTGATCGGCGTTCCGGCGAGACTCTTGTACGTCGTTCCCGGGTACAGATCGGGACTGTGCCCTAGGAAGCCACAGATAATGTATTTCTTCACATCCAGCTTACGCTTATCATCCTTAGAGTCAACGGGTGCGAATACCGTGCATGCAGGGGTGTTGTCAAAAAAGTCCTCGAGTTTGGCACGGACAATGTCCGCAAAGAACTGGTCCGCTCTGCCATCGTTCTTGATCGATTTGGAGAAAACAGACGGAAGTGTGAAAAAGCTATATCAATCAGCTCAGTTCCATTCAAACTCTCACCCCTCACTCACCCAGCAACTTCAAAAATCACACCCTTGTCAAACTCAAACGGCCCAGATATCTGTTTCGTCACAGCTCCCAAGCCGCTTGAAACATGAAAAGTCGCCTCGTGGTGTGATTTGAGGCTTCCAGCATACTTGCTAACCAGCCGACCCGGCTGCCCCGCGCCAAGATTCACAAACGCAGGGTCTTCGAGATATGAGTATAATGTCTCCGCATAGTTTGCAGCGTTCTGATGCCGCTTTTTTGTGGGTGGGGGTGCCTTGGCGGTTGCCGAATTGGCCATGTCGGAGGCAGCTCGCTTGTGGATCTTGGTATTGTTCCCGAACTTAGCCCAGACCTCGTGGTCGGAGACTGCCCAGATCGCCGTATCGCCGCGCTTGTTGATGCGCTTTACGATTTCGGGATAGAGCTCGAGTTGGTCCGCGTAGGCGTTAAAACCGAGGTGGCGGCAGCGACTGATTACGTCCTGCGCGTAGGCATGCTCCTGCGCGTGGGCAAGGGCAAAGAAACAGAGAAACATGAACCCTTTGAGATTCATTATCGGAGAGGAGGTATATTGTTGTAATAAAGCGTGGTTGTACTAGAGAATGTCGGAATACATTGGGGAAGAGCTTCATCTTAAGTACGTATTCCTCAATGATGCCAAGGTACATCGGGGGGCTGTGAGTCCGGACAGCTTGGAACCCAGGGAAAAGCTACACCATTATCTGGTATAATTCGTTTTTCTCGTAGTATGTGCCGGGGACCCGACCCGGACATTCTCTTCGTCTAGTCTTGGGGTCTGCTGGCTTCAAGGCGTCAAGACTGGCTGAGATCGAGCAAATGAAGCTGTGAGACACAACCAAGAGCGGCCATGGTTGAACATTTGCTTACCTTTTCGGGTAAGTTTCGTCACTTGGATTTTTTGGTTCTACTGTACCGAGCAATATCTCGGACGAGTTCCCAAATATGACGCTGTTCATTTTCTGGACGACCGCCTGTGACACCTTCTTTTGTAACTTTTGGGAGTCTGATGCTGAATTTGGAAGCAATTCTTACCTGCGACTGAAGACTTGTTAAAAGCTCCCGAATACTATCATCAGCTTCTGAGACTTGAGTAAGTTTTTGCCGCAATCATGTTAGATTTGGCAGCTGATTGCATATATACGAGAGCGAAACTCTGCATCTAGGCGTTTCCCATATGTATTTGATAATTCCACCGCCTAAATTGTTCTCTGACCTAATCTTTCGGACGTAGGAGTCTTCAGATGAGCCTCCTTGTGGCTGCGAAGCAATCGTTGTTCTTACGAACAATATAGATGCCCTGCGATGTACTGTATTCGAAGTATCGTACGCGGTACAGTATATGCAGACAGCAACGCCAGATTTTGAAGATATTAAAAAATGTAAAACCCTAACCCACATTTTCTTGACGCCAAAATGCCCAACGCTAACCACTTAACGTCATGTTATAAGTCACCGTACGCCTGTTTGCATTTCTAATAACTTAAAAATGTGATAAGTTATTCTGTCTCAGCCGCGAGTTGCGGGTTTACTGCCGCGTAGTCAGTCTTCTTTATAATCGGCCACGTAGACGAGAATATTTTACCGTCGACGTTACTCTTTGCCTACTAAGTGGATTTCGCCGTAGGACTTGTAGCTAATCATAGTTGCCGTTCGTAGGTATGCGAGACCTGGCCCAGCTTGCTACTTTTGCGTACGTGCAAGATACAGGATACGGAGTTGGTCGAAGAAGTTACTGCTTGTCCGGCTTCTGGGTTTGCAGAAGCGTGATCCGGGTTCGAAGTTCAAGACGAATCAATGCTGCAATGTGGTATGCAAGTTGATCCGGGTTCGAAGTTCAAGACGAATCAATGCTGCAATGTGGTATGCAAGTTGAATGCATGTACGGAGGACAAATATGAAATGCCATCCAAATATCGTGTAACCTCACTGGTTATTAGCGTCGAAGTCTTAAAGCCATGTCATGCATGAAATGCTGAAACCAAGCCAAACATAAGCAGCGTTTTCAGACAGCGCATACTACAATACAGACACAAGAAAATATGATTCCGAGTTCCGTGTGTTTTTATGAAATCCTGCGTACGTCTCGGCCGGCAGCGTGCGTGTGTAATATTGAAAAGAATCTGCGAAGCACATAAAAACTGCAAGTTTTGGCAGAATCCACACTTCTTCGTAGCAATGTTTCATGTGTTGTATTTCGCGTGGAACGCAAACTCCTCCGCGTAACGTGTGGGTGGAAGGTGTACAGTGTACCTTTGCAAAACGCAAACCGTAACCACTCCTAAGCACAGCAATGCATGTTGCACTTTGTAGCACCCTCTACTGGAAGAGCTTCCTCATGATACAGTACTATACATCATTTCTATGCCGGAGAGTATCAGACACGGAAAATTGTCTAACCTAGTTGTGGAAATGGTAGTTGAGCGGTATTTTGATTGGTTCTTGTTCCCAGACATTGTAACATACATGCTTGTTCCTTGCTAGAATTAATCAGTTGCCGAGTGAAGCGAGATAACGTTGGGTTTACAAATGCCCTCTCAGTCCTGTATATTGCCTCTTTGAACCATCCGCCAACAGCTCCTTACCTCAGCCTAAAGACACTGCATGCAATCACCTAATCCAGCAGCATACCTTCTACACACATGCCGTATTTCTCCGCAGTGATATTCCCCAACGATTGCTGGTGATATATATTGGTTTCCGGTATTCGTCAGCTGGGCGCTGAGCTATCAATAACGTGAAATCAAATTTATTGCTGTGCATAGTAGGTACTTAGTACGGATAGATACCGATATTCGTTAGGGATCCATCTGGATTAGGGACGTCCTGCTGTCCTGAGAATTTAATTTTCTCCCCATATGTCTTAGTTCTTGGCCGGCAGTCACTCTGCAGAGTTAAGTGAGCAACAGGGGACCTCATTAATTACCTGTCATGTTATGAATTAAGTTATCCATACAAACTTCACCTCTAACCTGAACTTAATACATTACTATACAGAGTCTCAACCCACTAATGCGATCTGCCACACTACTGCGCGTGCCGAAGATCCAAGATGCATGCCAAGAAAGATGAGGTGACAAGACTATTATATTCCCCGTACTGGTTGCATAAGTGTACACAGTTCTGAGCCTTGGAGAATAACTGCATAATGTATTCCACTGAAGCTTTTACAGAGAGGTACTTCAAAGGGGCGCACACTATTGTTTCTTGAGCTTTAGCACCACTGGGCGCTACTTTCCGCTGGGCTGCACTCCACTGAGATTTACCCCGGGCTGAGACCGTCCGGACTGTTCAAATCATTGGCTGGTCATGAGAAAAAGATGGTGGTGTGTGGCTGGTTGACCGAAATGAGGTTCAATCAACCGATTGGTGCAACGTTTGAAAAACTTGGTCCGTTTGTGAACCTTGTCAACAGTTTTAACTTCTGAGATATTGCACGATCTTCACTAAAGAATAGTTAGTCCAGGTTGCGGCATCGGCGGGAACTTCTGTCGATCGTGAATTTATGATGTGCCAATAGTATAATTTACCTGACCCCCGTATCACATCAAAATACAGGCTGTTACTCAGTCCAGCTACTTGACCTAGTAAAGCTCGAGCAACTACAGGGGAGATTCCCCGTCTACGTAGCATGAGAAGGTGTGTTTCTAGATTTCTGTGATCGATCAATAGCATTAGCGGCAACAGCAGAAAAGACGGTGTCAAGTTGATTTGGGTGTTTTACTGGGTGGGATAGCGAGAAACCTGAGCTATTCAAACACTCTTTTCTCAACGCCGCCCTGTCTTTCCCATTTCTACATGGTTTACATGGTAACTCATCTGTATGAATGTGCTACTAGAAGCAGGTCAGGGAGCCATTATCGCACGTGCAAACACAGCTCTGCTGGCTCAATATGGGCCGTGGGAGGGCTGTGCCACCGATTCACTGGTGGCAGATTCTGTTTTCTGGGATGATGATCATTTCTCCAGCACCCTATACGGCATTCTTTGACAGCTGAGAAAACAATGCCAGGAGACCATCGAAATTCTAGAGTGAATTATTATGTGATATTGCCTACTATAAGTGTGGGCCTCGCTATCGTCCAAAGAAGCCATCGCAGCAATCACTTTTTCTAGAGACATAACCCGACAATTACGCGAAGCTGCTGGTAAGTACTCCTACTTGAGGGTAGGAATGTCAGCTTGGGCCCAAGAAATTGAAGTTAGACAGCAATCCTGAGAACCATCAGCAGCGGCGGTGTTACTCCTCGGCCATTCAACTTGAGAACCGATTGTTCAACTCCGACATGGATTTCTACAACCTACCCGTCTCAGGCACCGTCGCCCTCGGATACCGTTGGTTCGACCTACCCAGGAACAATACAGATTATACACCTGCCAAAGTCATTGCCGTCTCCGCCGCAGAAGCCAAATACTGGATAGTAGCCTACACGGTCCTAGTCACGTTCATATTCGCCGGCGTCGCTCGGCTTGCGGTCGACCTGGTTCTTGCGTTCCTCCCGATAGACTCTGATAACCGACTCGTCATGTTGGTCGCCTTCTACAATTCGAACACTCCTTCGACGGCTGTTGTGCTCATGTCCAATTACTGTCGTCGCGCGTTTTTCCGAGGGAGAGCGGATTGGCGTACGCTTCGGTACGCTCTTATACTAATGGCTGTTGCTGGTGCATTAATTGGAATAAACCTTGCGGCAAAGTTCCTCGTTTCTGCTAACCAACTGGTTATGAGACAAGCTGCTAGAGCGGATCCATCAGCGCTGTTCTACCCGAATTTCTTCGTCGCCAACACCACTGGCGAACTTCTGGATGAGGTCAAACCCATCCGAGGATCTGCTGGATTCCAGGCGCTGGGAAGATATGAGACCTCCCGTAGGAATCTGGCAAATAGGGTTCACATGGTGCCAGGAGTGCTTCCAGACGATGACGGTAGACGGATGGCCCAATATAACTATAGTTACCATATCACTGGATATGAGATGGGCCTTCAGGATGCGCCGGGGTTGGAGTATAATGTTTCAGGTTTTTGCAAGACGGACTACAGTATCTACAATAATACAGATGATTTAGACATTTGGAATTATTGGCCAAGCTGGAAGGGATATCAAGACCAATATTCGCCCAGATCAGAACAACTCATGCCGCCATTTCTCAGTCTAAGTAAAAACCCCGATCAAAGTAGCGCAGCAATATTCAACAAATCTTCCATAATAAAGAACGGGTTTATGTTTGGACTGACGCCGCACACATCTTTCCGTTTGACAACTACCGAAAATCTGGACGATCCGTGGTATTCGACAGAACTGAATCCCGATTCCAACACAACCAAATTTGGCCGCAACTGGCGTGTCAAACGTGGCAGGCCAGCACTGAGATGCGTGCAGAACGATACCTTTACTTTGAGCGGACAAACTGTCTATCATGTCGACGATCTGAAGAATCTCCGCGGCTTGAAGCTCTCAACGCTTCTGCGAGACGATGTTTTTCCTTTCGAATTTGCGTTGCCACCGATAGCCCAGCTCACGCTAAATCTCGGCGTCAACAACCTTGCTTCGTCGCTTTATTACTATCCTCCCAGCCAGTCATTCACAGCTGACAAAGCGTCCTTGGCGGAAGACTTGAAAAAACTGGTTTCTGTCTCATTTCTTTATTCTCGAGAAGTTGCTAGAAACCTCTTTCTTGTTTATTCTACCCTTGACCGCAAGGGACTTAACAACCTCGCGGAGGTGAATGGCACTGTCCCATATGCTTATGCCGATGTTATCCTTGAGAGCAGCGAAGTTGCGGCATTGTCAGTTAAAGTTCTTCTCATCACTCCGATTGTTTGCGTCCTTATCTGGATTCTGGTCTTGATGACCCACTTCATCGTTGGAATAATAGCAAAGACAGATAACTCCGATAACTCCGATAACTCACATAGCGCGGGAAACTTGGGACCACTAGCGCGTCTGGAACTTCTCACTATCAGGTTACATGCCACACAACTGTACCGGAGTTGGGACGAGCATCTGCACGGAACGAAATGGTCGGGGGAGTCAACAAAAGCGCCGTTAATCGAAGTGGGGGATATCAGCAGCCAAACTACTAGGGGTATCGAGGGCGGAATGCAGTCGGCGGGAAAACCATCCGTGCTATCTAAGCTCGTTCCAGTCAAATCGAATACACAAGAGGATGTTAGGTGTACCGAAGTTGAAGCGTCCGTCGGGTCATCATCACCGCTTCCCGAAAAGGGGGCCACAGTGCGAGTTAAATCTCTTGCCGAACCTTCGGAAACGCCCCAACACGACCTGGGAATGACCAAAGAGACGAATCCGAATTCAGGCCGCGGACCTGAATAACGTGTCAGCAGGAGCGATGTCCATACCGATTGAAATATTAGCGACCATTGGGTAAGTCTGTGTACCCGAGTGTTGATCATAGCTAATACTCCTATCTAGCCTTTGGATCTGCCATTTGTGTTTCTCTATGAGGGATTTCTCAATGCTATTCTTCGGTGTGTTAGTGATGTGAAGCATTGTACGTTGTTTCGGATTGATGGTTAAACTTTAACGTTTTATTGTTATCTATTAATTTCTTTTTCTTTGATACAAATATGAAATTTATGCCAGAATGGAGTTCGAAAACAGCATCCAAGTAAAAGTAACCCACGTGAAAGGTCTGCGCTCATAGATATGATAGCTAACTATCATAGAATCACGAATACCAAGTTTCCCATCCCTCTCATAGCGTTCTTGGGACTGGAAATATGTGACTTTAGTTAGCTGAATTGACGATTGTGACTTTAGAACTAGAGGTGATGTGTGTAGCGGGGTAGAGTCATGCCCAGATCGGGATGGACCAATTGGAATGCCTGATTGGAGCCACCATTTACCAATGCTCTAAGCGCCGTACCTAAATGTGACTTAAAGCAACGACCGCATATGCATACGCATCTCGCTGCAGGCAAAGTGGCCGATCGAAAGCTTTCTTTCTTTCGCATTCCGATACTTGTCACTTCTTCATCTTCGCGTATGCGTCTGCGAGCATTTTGGTACCGAGTACGCGTCTGTCCGGTCCAAGGCATGGTTTGCGTAAAGTGGCACAACTTCTTGGATATATTGACACTGCGTTGACACCAACAGATTGTGAGCTACTTCCATAACCTACCGGTGAGGCCGAATACCGGAGAATATGCAAACAGACATTCCAAAATGGACACGTGGAAATCTCGAGTCATTGCTGAACCAATATTCATCTAAAGTTCAAAGTCCACCTTCACTCCATCCGGCTTGACGGTCGGCCTCTCACTCTGTTTCGCCGGGTTAAAATTTCTGAATATCAATTCTCCCCCGACACGAAAATCCATTGGCACAAATCTTGCTACTTCTGCTGATCGGTAATACGTACCCCAGGTCCTCTCTGATCGCCAAGTGGGATATGCACACACCTGGCGGGGCAAGGCCAAATGCAGTTTCATCCACCGATTCAGCTTGCTTGTTCACATTTTCTACCCGACAAGCATTTTCTTTCGGAAAAGCACACTGCACCTCGCCCCGAGTTGCCGATCATATACAATCCCATTTGGACCACTATATTCAGGCGGCAGCGATACAGGCATTTTGTCACACCAACAGATCGTTAGAATCCGAAGTATGTGTTCAGTTCAAGTACCGTCGCGTACTAATCGACGCCAATCAACCCAATTTCACGACACTACATATTTGTGGCAAGCGCCGACTGGATTTCGGCGCGGCTCTAGAAGCACAATTCTGGGGCAAGTGTATCAAGCTTGCGGTTGACAACGCGACAGTGCCAACTTGCTCTCTGGGTATTGGTGCAAAGATCGGAACGGTGTTCTCGTAGAAATGTGCTGGGTCGACACTGAATGGTCAGGTTTCTTGTGGCGTCGCGGCCCGCCAGGTTGCTTGGTCAATGTTTGTTTTTGTTTGTATCATGTGCTTGGTCTTGTTGTATGTGCTTCTATGATATTTAGTGCGAATAAAAAGCTGCCATCAGAGTTCACATGCCACTTGCGGCGCAATAATAAACTGGATATGGTTTTGATCATCCAGAATGCAGCTTTTTTCTCTGCTTTTTCTGACGAGTTATTGACAGCATGCCAGCGTTGTCTAAGACAAAGCTTGTTCGATTGGCACTGGATGATTGGTGTGTGCTGTTGGCGAATCCTGGCAAGCTTTTTCACGTCAGGCGATCACGCTGTGATGCGGCACAGCTATCAATGATTCACCCTGGATGATCTGCTCCGGCATTTCTCGCACCCGTTAACCGCAGTTTCTGATCAGCAGCAGAGAGGCCAAATTGCTTATTCCTCGGCGCAAATACGCAGTGCATTCAGAATCAGAGTACGTAGCTGGGTGCCGGTTGTCGGGTAGTCCGATAACCGGCTGTCGAAGCTGCAGTGCCGACCCTAAACTGCTGTCTTGCTATTGAGGGTGGCCAAGCACCAACTATCTCTCGATCGCCATGCATTTGCTCACCACAACCTTCTAGGCGCTGACGAGCTGCAGTCTTCTTGCTCCAGGGCAAACCAGGCAACAAATCAATGCCCCATATCTCGTAGACCGGACCCGGGCGGCCCGGACGATACAGATTGCTGTCGCCAACAGTACGGATCGTGATACTCGGTTGTGCGAGTCTCATAGAGCTGTGCACATTCCGGCGGGTCCACACCAGAGTGGGTGTAGGTGGACTTCTTGGATGCTCGATGGCCGCATCGTATCCGATCACGTGTAGGCCAAACCTAGAACCTACACAAATGTAACTGATCGCGGTAGTTACCAGTTGCAGGCCAGCGCTATTGGCTTTTCGACGCTTCTCAACTCAGTAGATATCACTCGCAAAACGGCTTGGGGTTGACGCATCTTGTTAGACTCTCAGCGGCTCGTAGGTCTGTCTTGGCTTTCCGGTAGGCCTTCCGGTTCAGGTTCAGTAGGAACTTTGGTAAAGCTGTCGGTATCCTCCGCAACTTTTCGGTGACTCCGATAGCTTCATAACGAAATCATCCACCCAATGATATTCGTCGCCGGCGCACTGAGACTGTCCAATAAGGTTACTTGCCTCCAGGCAGGCCTGGAATACTTGGCATAAACTGTCACTCGGCTGCCGACTCGGTATCGTTGTTGCATGTGTCCCTGCATCGTGAGCCTCACAGCTCAGGTCCGTTTGATATGCATTTGGTGTAGAGTCTCATATCAGTGCAGAGTGGCTTATATCAGTGCAGAATGGCTCTTATTAGTGCTAATAGATATCCAAAGACATAGATATGAATTTGGATATAGACATTGACATGGATATAGATGAATAGTCCGTTGTAATGGCACGACGGCACGTGACGTGTCCAGGGCCGGGTAACACCCGTTTTATATTGTCGGCACGAGCCTCAGATCTTTGGCGATAATCTTACGTACACATCTACACATATAATCACTTGGATCCTCGTGTGCAACCGTATCCTCCCAATTACCATCTCGAGTGGCACACGGCCGTACGTGCCGGTATTTGCCTTTACACTATTATCGCTTTTTAAGTAAACAGATGCGTTTCACTCACGGGATTTCGTGATTACACTGTTACTCCTTTTCCGACACGTCTGCTACAAGTCCATAATCGACAGCATCAACTACATGGGAGTTCAGTTATCTACCCATTACAAGAGTGATGAGCCTTAAAATAGTAACCATTTAGTCGAGTTAATTGACGCATGTAGAGATCATCTCGAAACTTCAGCAACGACAAGATGCATCACCGGTCGAGACATCAAATACTTAACTACCTCGAGTACTTCTAACGAAACACCGAAATACAGCGGCGAGAGACATTGCATATGATCAATCACCGTAACTTTACCAGCCAATGGCTACAATCGAGCACCGACTTCGGGGAAGCTGCAATGACAAGATCGGGTTACCTCTCAACGTGTCAATTCACGATGGAAACCCAGCACTATCAAGAGACGATACGAACCAATGCAGTTATTCGCACAATCAAGCGAACTTAAAATTCATACCTTCATTCGAAGGACGTTCTGAATTTGCGATCGGAGGAAAATTAGTTCACGATTGAAGAGGACTTCCGGCGGACATATTGCATAGCCGATGTAAGGGTACGTACGCTTGCGTTCGGCCTTGTAAGCATACGGATGGTAATGATAGGAATACGGTTGTTGCATAAATAGATCTTATACGGGCTGACTGGGCTGGCGCTCATACGGGCTGACGGGGCTGGCTCTGATACGGGCTGATGGAATAGCTCTGATACGGGCTGACGGAGCTCAGCCGTCTCTACATTTAGATGAGTACGTACGTGCTCGTACCGTATATATATGACCTTGTGGCCCTCTTAGATAGTTGAATTAAGCCTCCAGCAGTCAGTATTTCAACAACGGTTTTTACTATATGATCTGTATAGAAGTCACCTGTACTGAGATCGTCATGTCGACTCACAGGTTACGGACTCATAGTCGTAGACTCATCCACGAGTTTTCCCTCGCCACCACTGGGATTTGCAATTGTGAGCTTCCATGGACTTCCATGGTGTTCCAGGCTCTCATGTATATAAAGACAGAGCTTCTCCTTTGATAGTAGAATAGACTTCATCAACTTCACATAAGTAACAGGTTATGAGCCCGGAGGCCGCTGACTGTACTCACTTTATATAGTAATATCATCTCACGATATACAAGAGCCTCAACAACCCTAAACCTTGACGAGCCGCGGAAACACTAACCCCACAACCGTTGCCGTGGCAACAACAGTACAAACAACACCAAAACTCAACACCACAATCACTGTCGTCACTTCTCACAATCTCTGCCACCAATGCAATGTTTATGACCGACTACGAACATAATCTGAAGCATACTCAGGATGATGACCCTGCATGGAGGAAGATGGTACGTCGCGTGCTTGTTGCAATGAGGGCGTACAGCATTGTCATTGGGGATGAGCTCCTTCCTGAAGGAAACATATCTGCTGCCCGCACTCTGGAGAAGGAGTGGCACCGGAGAGCCAATGATGCTGTTGCTCAGATCCATGTTGGCTGCACAGATGATCTACTTCCGTGCATCTATCACATCGATGATCCCGTTGAAATCTGGCAGACACTTCAACGTCGAGTGGACAACACAACCAATCAGGTCGGTCAAACCCGGATCGTTCGCAAGTTTCATGCTCTTCACCCATCGACAGACGAGACCATCACACAGTACTTTACCAAACTGATTGATCTGCGCAAGAAGCTGATCTGATCTGCCAAAGCCATCTCTGACAAAACGATGAAAACTCACATCTTCTTCGCTATTCCAAAGGAATTCGAAACGACCATCAAGATACTCGAACAACAAATCGCTCTCCCAATGGCCCAGCAAGTTATGGACCATCTACGAGAGAACACTGTGCGAACTGAGCTCGCCATGGAGATCGGAGACGAGTCAACTGGATCAGCTCTCTACAGTCACCGCGGAGATCATAACAGGCGCGGAAGAGGAGGACATGAATGAGGCCGTGCACGAGAAAATTTCGTCAGAGACTGCGCAAACAGAGACGATAAGGAATACAGCTGCACGCACTGCAAAATGAACATTCATACTACCGAACGCTGTGGCATTCTCAAACGACTCAAAAGCGCAAGCGGAGGCTTTAACCGAAAGAAGAGCAAGGAAATGCTCTGCTTCTACCGCGGAAACCCTGGCCATGCGAGAGCCGAATGCGAAAGTCGCCAATGAGGTCTCGAAGCGCAGAACAAAATCAACAAACGAAGCAATCTAGACTCAATGTCGGCAGCAAACATGGCACAGATACAGCATGGAATTTTAACTGGCGAATCAGATCTATTCTCACTACTAATCACTACAAACGCTGCAGCTGTTACATCTTCGACTGCATCAATTCCGACATGTGTGGTAGACTGAGCAGCTTCTCACACCATGTGCAACAATAGAAGCCTCTTCATTTCGTACGACAGACTGCCTTCTCCAATCACTATGAAACTTGGAGACGATATGACTGTCACTGCTACATATCACGGACCCGCCCATATCATGCAAGACTTGCAATTGGATGCTCTCTATACTCCAACTTTTCGACTATCTTTGTTATCAATTAGGCAACTTGAACATGCAGGATACATGATGACTTTTCGCAGTGGGAAATGCTTCATATCTACCGATATAAATTCGACCACATCCATCATCACCGCAAAGCGCTTCAGATATCTCTATATTCTCCAATCACCAAACGCTCTTGCCTCTGAGGGCATATCAGCCAAAGTGGTCCTCATGTCAAAAGCCACAACCTCCTCCCGAAAAGAGGGCAAGAAGACAACACAATCGCAGCCAACTGAGATGACTTCCGGTCTCACTCCAGCATCTACGATCACTGCAAGACTGTGGCACCGATGATCAGCCCATCTCGATCCTGCGGCGAAGCGATCTTGAATTGACGGACTCAACAACCTAGACGAGACTATGTGCGATGTTTGCTTCATCAGCAAAATGCAACTTATTCATTAGAAGCCTCCAGGATTGTCTGAGAGGATGGGGTGTGTAAACTTAGATGCGTCAATTTCCCGAGAGTATCAGCATCACCAACTACTCCAGTTTCCGTCAGACACACCCAGGTGTTCCGGACAGCTCTGATGGCGTTGATGGAACCTCGTACCCTCTGATGGACAATTACATGCTACCCATCGCCCAGGCGACAGGGTGCATTACACCTGTACTCCGTTACTTTGTAGTGACGTTTACGCACCAGCAGAAGAACACGTGTGTTACAGTCTTCGCAGGGGCTGCAGTAATGCTCAACCGGTGTACACAACGCCTGGCAATGTTCAATTACAGCTACTACTTATCATTCAACGATTTGCAAAACTTATGCATTCAGTTTTTATTCTCATCTGTATATCGATCTATCTTGATAGCTACCTGTCTACACACATTGAGTGTTAACAACGGTTCCAGTACCATCACTTGAGGTCCGGGTCCGGGTCCAAACTGAACCGTCGGCAAATTGCCGGTCCGGGTTGTCAATAAGCCCCCACCGTCAATTCAGGGACGCTTCAATGGTACACTCCGAACCCGTCTGAATTGGGCGGGTGGTCAGCGGGTCACCCAGCAGGTCCATCCATAGATTCATATAAAGCTCTTATTTTTGGAGTTTTTTAATAATATCTTATCAAAATCATGATTTCATCAACCAATGATGTGTTTTTGCATGCTGGCCAGCTTGCAATATCGATTAATTTGGAATCGGTGTTTTACCTTTGATATATTGTATTTGTGCATATCAGAGCTGTCAGTAATTCCATTATGAATGGAAAGATCCACGCGATGCCTTCGTTTCCAAATATGCAACAACCAAAAATGTTGACACTACGTTCACGCTCATTTTCAGGATGCGGCTGGGACCATGTCGCTGTTGTATTCCTAGTGAATGCTGCCATTAATTCATAAACGGATATCCGCAACCAATCGGAACTTGAATTACCCATCATGTGAAGTTGAAATTCATTTTCAGGATGAGGCAGGGGGCAGGTCGGTGTAGTATTTCTGAGTACACGCTGCTAATATTGTGGAAATGGGTGTCTCTGACTAATCGGAACATCACTTAGCCATGATACGAAGCTCAACATCGTTGACGCTCTGTTGACGCTCAATTCCAGGGTGATGCAGGGAGCATGTCGGTGTAGCATTTCCCAATAAAGGCTGCCAATATCTAGTAAACAGATGTCTCTAACCAATGCAAACATATATCAACCAAGATGCGAAGCAGATAATCGTTGACGCGCCATTGATGCTCATTGTCAGCATGAGGCAGGGAGTATGTCGGTGTAGTTTTTCCCTGCAAAGGCTGCCATTATGTGGTAAACGGGTGTCTCAAACTAATTGGAACATACAATACCCAAGATACGAAGTTGAAAATCATTGACGCTCCGTTGACCCTCATTTTCAGATGGAGGCAGCGAGCACGTCGCGGGAGTTTTCCCAGTAAAGGCTGTCAATATCTAGTAAATAGATGTCTCTAACCAATTGGAACATGAAATACCCAAGATGCGAACCTAACAATCATTGCCTCTGCGTTGACGCGCATTCTCAGGATGTGGCAAGGAGCATGTCGCTGTAGTTATCCCCAGTAAAGGCTGCCAATATCTAGTAAATGGATGTCTTCCTGCAACCCATCAGAATCTAAATTACCCAAAATGCGAAGCTAGAAATTGTTGACGAACCATTGATGCTAATCGCCAGGATGCGGCAGGGAACTTGTCGATGTAGTTGTTTCTAGTAAAGGCTGCCAATATCTGATGAATGGGTGTCTCCAACCAGTCGGAACATAAATTACCCAAGATGTGAAGCAAAAAATCGTTGACACTGTGTTGACGCTCATTTGCAGAATGGGGCGGTGACTGTATTGCTGTCTGCTTTACCTAGACAAGCTGTCAATGAATCAGTTATGCATAACTGCAACCAAATCGCTGTGGAATTACCATACTTACAAAACTACAAATCGTTGAAGCTCCGGTGATGCTCATTTTAATGTATTGTCCATTCAACATCTGCCGCCATTGAGAATAATTTTCATCCTGATTTGAACATATTGGTAGTCTTTCTGACAGATCGAGACTTGGCCCTGTGGCAAGGGCAAGCGCAGTAACATTCTTGCAATATTCACTCTCACATAGTGTTACCCACGGGTCTGGGTAACCCGCCAGCGGTCCGGGTTTGGACCGCAAAAATGGGTCGGTTAGGTTCCAGAACTGTCCAAAAACCTGACCCCCAGACTCCTAGCGGGCCAAACGCGGACCCGTACCCGTCAACCCGCGGGTTTTGCCGGGTGTGTCCAGACCCGTCAGTTCCAATCTCCGGTTCTGCGTTTCGGGTTTCACATTTATGGTCGCATTCAGATATGCGACTGTTAATCGTAAAATATTGACCATGATACGTCACTGTTCATTTTCGACGTATTACCTGCTTTGATGTGCAACACATGCATACTGAAGCGCCCAACTACATCCTGAAAATGAGCGTCAACAGAGCGTCAACGATATTTGTTCTTGCATCTTCGGTAATATGAGTCGTGCGTGATCACAAACATTCATAAAGAAGGATATGACAGCCTTTATAGGCATATATGTATGGGATATTCTAGCCACATTTTCCAGCACAGTAACAACTTATTTCATTTACAGAGCTACCACTAAGTATTGTGGAGCCTTGTAGAGTTGAATAACAGTCAAAACGATATATATAGACAATAACCGCCCCATCGCGCTGTGATTAACCATGATGGAAGGCCAACAATCGTTGACACTCTGTTGACGCTCGTTTTGAAGATGGGGCAGGAAGCGTTTCACTTTCACTTTTGCCTATAAAGGCAGTCAATAATCAGTTTATGACAATGTGCAACCTGTCGCCCCCCAGATTACCCATGATACATGACCAACAATCGTTGACGCTCCGTTGACGCTCATTCTCATGATGGGGCATGGACCGTATTGCAATCTGTTTTGCCTATAAAGGCAGCTACAAATTCCTTTATGACTCAATACACCCTATTGGAGGTGTCATTTCCCCAGACGCATGACTGAAACTCGTTGACGCTCGGTTGACGCTCATTTTCATGATGGGGCAGGGAGGGTATTGCTATCTGTTTTGCCTATCAAGGCAGCCGAAAATTCTTTTATGACTGAGTACAACCTATCGGAGGTGTGATTTCCCAGGACACATGACCAAAAATCGTTGACGCTCCGTTGACGCTCATTTTGATGATGGGGCAGGGAGGGTTTTGCTGTCTGTTTTGCCTATAAAAACGGCCAAGAATTCCTTTGTGACTGACTACAATCTATCGGAGGTGTTATTTCCCAGGACGCATGACCAAAAATCATTGACGCTCAGTTGATGCTCATTTTGCCTTGGCTGTATCCACAATATGCAATCATCCATTTTGGCACAGTCCATCATTCACTTTGTTTTGGCTGCGTTTCTGGCATTTTCATATACTATCTTCTTGATCACTACGTTGTTCTTTAATAAAACATAGATATATATAATAATAATCTCCAAAATCCCGTGTCTTTCGGTCAATGCTCGTCATCAGTAGCAGGATTGCTCAAGCCGCTGCTTTTGTCTTCAAAATGAAAGTTAGACCCATTAGCACAAAACAGATAGTGTACTAACCATCATCAGTCAGCATATCTGGATCAAAATCGGTATCGTGCTCGGTATCCTCATCATCTTCGAACAATTACGCAGACGGAAGAGCTGCCTGCGAATAAGTATACCCGGCCGGCAAATTGACGATTTCAGACAGTTGGGCTCCGCATGTGTTACTGGTTGGGGCTTGTGGCGTGCCGGGCGGAGGTGGAGTCTGCTCTGGAGTCCGCACTCTGCGTCGGGCGGGGGGAGGTGCACCTGTTCCTTTGCGTCTCCAGCGTGTCTGCAGTTTCTTTGCGGTGCCATTTTGCCAAGGAACGCAGCTGGGCGTTTGGTTATGACGAAGCATTGCCGGGTGTCTTGGTATCGCAGCCTTCACCTTTTTATGCCCAGGATACTCAACACCCCGCTTCTTCTCCTCTCGGACGTCGGCGCGTGGTTTCGTAATGAGATATTTCGTTTCCTATATTGCGGCGCGCGAAATGCCTTCATTGGCCATTTCGGCCATATTCAAGGCCAGGCGCATGTCGGACTGTTCCAGCTGTACCCGACCTCCTTGCCTTGCCATAGTTGCAGACATGTTGAAAACCTACAAGACATTAGTCGATGCTTCTAACACTGAAATTCGGCTGTTACCTTTACCATATACGCTTCTGTAGCCTCCTCTAAGCTGATTAAACCCTGTTTCTTCCACTCTCGGGGACGCTTATCAGGAAATTCATCTGCGAAAATCCCAGAGCTCACAACGTGATGATGTTCGATTTCGCAGACTGTGCGGACATATGCCCTTGTCGACCATGGAGGTTTCCTGTTACGCGCAGCGATGAATTCGTTACGTAGCTCTCTACTGAATGCCGCCATACGTTATTGAGTTAATTGACCGCCGTTTGCCACGATAAGGATATACTTACAGCCAACTGCATGCTGCTTCTTGTTTTTGCTGCTGCCAGTCTTGCGGACGATCTTTAAATATGCATCCTGGGTCATATGTTTGGTGGCTACATTGGCAGCATCGCGGTGAACAACTTGTGTCTGCGCTCTTGTTGTGTGCCAAGAAGTTCCGTATTGGATGTAGTGCCCGCCAATCTGCCGGTATTTGATCCGCTCTCACCTGCCGGAGGTGGTTGTGTATCCATAATGTGCTGATGTGGAACAGCAGAGGAAGATGATAACGAGAGGAAGTGGGAAGCCCTGAGGACTATATAGTTAGCTTCATGTCAGAATGGAAGATTTAGCAGCCAACATGATCGTTATGATCAAGATGAATCCTACTGAGTATGGATGCAAGTTGCAGGGGTTTCCCACCGCCCCGCAAGTTGCAATCAGTCGGTCTGATGTTGCCTGTTTGATAACAGGGATCAATCGCGGTGTGTGACCGCCGAAATCGCCCAATTGCTGGATATTAATAGGATGTAGTTCGAGCGAAAGGATGTCTACTGATGTTTGTCTCAAATGATCCCTGGGATATTACATGAAACTGATGCTAACGATCATGTCATGTTGTATGGTTAGCATCATTATTCCTGATTCATTGACAGTCAAGAGAGCGGTTTTGCTTTGTTCGAGACGAGTAAACGTACTAACCTTGGCATAAAAGACTCAGCTTACCTCCATATTGTCCATAACATGCAACATCCAACATCTCGCCCAACAACAAATTCCTCGAAAACTACAATGGTCAATGCTCCAAAAAAGAACATTTCACCGCGTCCGGCAGGCAGATATGGCAAATCGAAAAACCGGTCAACTCAACGACGTCAACAAGTGAATCAAGGCAAGAGCGGCTTGGTGGCAGAGAGAATCCGAGCCCTTGGGGCATTGCGCAGCTTGAAATCTAAAAAGAAGCTTGCGGCGGAGAAGCAACGAGAAACGCACTTCTTAAGCAATGAAGAGAAATG
>Ga0307515_10003019_pt1 | contig 35727 bp, 36 predicted proteins | sample 17_EM_MG_FD_194513 | JGI IMG/M metagenome (GOLD analysis project Ga0307515, IMG submission 194513) | Populus trichocarpa ectomycorrhiza microbial communities from riparian zone in the Pacific Northwest, United States - 17_EM | ecosystem: Host-associated > Plants > Roots > Unclassified | place... | reverse complement strand
AAGCGCGCGCCACTTTAGGCAGGTGGCGAGTGTTCCGAGCAAGGGCTTTGAGTGCCGCTCGGACCGGATGGCGCGAAGTGGCCCACGGCCGGCGGCCGGCGTCACGGCCCGCGGAACCGTGCCGTCCCTAGGGAAATCCTGTGCCGCACTTGTGTTCGACCTGTGGGGATGACAGGGGTGCGGCGCGCAGACTTGGCCGGTTCTCGACCATGGCCGGAATTTCCGAAATCGGGCACGAAGTGCCGTGTTCGGACGGGCTTCGCAGCCTAGGCTGCGGCGCATGTGCGGAATCGTGGGATACGTGGGGTCGCAGTCGGCGCTCGATGTGGTGATGGCCGGACTGAAGCGGCTGGAGTACCGGGGTTACGACTCGTCGGGCGTCGCCGTGCTCGCGGACGGCGGGCTGGCGGCGGCCAAGAAGGCCGGGAAACTCGTCAATCTGGAGAAGGAACTGGTCGACCACCCGCTGCCGGCGGGCTCGACGGGCATCGGGCACACCCGCTGGGCCACACACGGCGGCCCGACGGACGCGAACGCCCACCCGCACCTCGACAACGCGGGGCGCGTGGCGGTCGTCCACAACGGCATCATCGAGAATTTCGCCTGTCTGCGGGCCGAGTTGACCGAGCGCGGGCACGATCTCGCCTCCGACACGGACACCGAGGTGGTCGCGCATCTGCTGGCCGAGGAGTTCTCGGCGTGCGCGGACCTGGCGGAGGCGATGCGACAGGTGTGTCGGCGTCTTGAGGGCGCGTTCACGCTGGTCGCGGTACACGCGGACGAGCCGGATGTGGTCGTGGGCGCGCGTCGTAATTCGCCGCTCGTGGTCGGGGTGGGGGAAGGAGAAGCCTTCCTCGCCTCCGACGTGGCCGCGTTCATCGCCCACACGCGCTCCGCGATCGAACTGGGCCAGGACCAGGTCGTCGAGCTGCGCCGCGACGGCGTGACGGTTACCGGTTTCGACGGCGCCCCGGCCGAGGTCCGCTCGTACCACGTCGACTGGGACGCCTCCGCCGCGGAGAAGGGCGGCTACGACTACTTCATGCTCAAGGAGATCGCCGAGCAGCCGAAGGCGGTCGCCGACACGCTGCTGGGCCGGATCGACGTGGCCGGTCTGCTGTCTCTGGACGAAGTCCGCATCCCCGTCCATGAGTTGAGGGAGATCGACAAGGTCGTCATCGTCGCGTGCGGTACGGCCTTCCATGCCGGGCTGATCGCCAAGTACGCCATCGAGCACTGGACGCGGATTCCGTGCGAGGTGGAACTGGCCAGCGAGTTCCGGTACCGGGATCCGATCCTCGGCGCGCGGTCTCTGGTCATCGCCATCTCCCAGTCCGGCGAGACGATGGACACGCTGATGGCGCTACGGCATGCGAGGGAGCAGGGCTCGAAGGTGCTGGCCATCTGCAACACCAACGGGTCGACGATTCCCCGTGAGTCGGACGCGGTGCTGTACACGCACGCCGGGCCGGAGGTCGCCGTGGCGTCGACGAAGGCGTTTCTGACGCAGCTGGTGGCGTGTTATCTGGTCGCGCTGTATCTCGGTCAGGTGCGGGGCACGAAGTGGGGGGACGAGATCCAGGCCGTCATCCGGGACCTTTCGCAGATCTCCGGTGAGGTCGAGCGGGTGCTGGAAACGATGGAGCCGGTACGGGAGTTGGCGCGGTCGGTGGCGTCGAAGAACACCGTGCTGTTCCTGGGCCGGCATGTCGGTTATCCCGTCGCTCTCGAAGGCGCCCTGAAACTCAAGGAGTTGGCGTACATGCACGCCGAGGGCTTCGCGGCGGGGGAGTTGAAGCACGGGCCGATCGCGCTGATCGAGGAGGGGATGCCGGTGGTGGTGGTCGTGCCGTCGCCGCGTGGGCGTTCCGTACTCCACGACAAGATCGTGTCCAACATCCAGGAGATCCGGGCGCGCGGTGCGATGACCATCGTGATCGCGGAGGAGGGGGACGAGACGGTCGTCCCGTACGCCGACCACCTGATCCGGATCCCGGCCACGCCTACGTTGCTGCAGCCGCTGGTGGCGACCGTGCCGTTGCAGGTGTTCGCTTGTGAGTTGGCTACGGCTCGGGGGAATGAGGTTGATCAGCCTCGGAACCTGGCGAAGTCGGTGACGGTGGAGTGAGCGGAGTGAGTTGGCTTTAGGGCCGCGATGAAGGGGGTGAAGGCTCCGGTCGGGAACGTGAGGGTGGCTCTGGCCGGGGTCTTTGAGTCGCGGATGGCTGTGTGGGTGGGGTGGGTTGAGATTTCCACGCAGGAGTCTCCGTCGCCTGGGCCTGAGTAGGACGACTTTCGCCAGGCGGCGGGGGGCGTCATGAGGGCTTGAGGGCTTCGACGAAGGTGGTGAAGGCGTCGGCGGGGACGGTGAGGGTGTGGTCGGCCGGGGCCTTGGAGTCGCGAATCGCCACGTGGGTGGGGGAGTTCGCGATCTCCACGCAGTCGTTGCCGTCGCCGCCGTCGGAGTGGGACGACTTCCGCCAGTTGCCGGGGGTGTCCTTCAAGGAGTCGATGAAGGTGACGAAAGCGCCGGTCTGAATGGCGAGGACGGCTCTGGCCGGGGCCTTGGAGTCGCGAACGGCTATGTGGGCGAGCGTCGTTGCGACCTCCACGCACTCATTGCCGTCGCCGGGGCCCGAGTAGGAGGACTTCCGCCAGTTGTCCATGGGGTGCCTCACAGCTCCTGAGTCAGCTTGCGGATGAAATCACGCGACCGTTCGGGTTCGAATGACGCGACCTCCACCTTACGGAAGGCCGTTCGGTAAGTGTCGAGCTGAGCCTCGGAGTCGATGAGGACTGAGCCATGGGGCGCGTCACGCACGACTGTGTCCAGCTTGGATACGGGACCACCTACGTACGTCATCGTGCTTGCGGCGCTGGCAAAGTCGTCCACGTCAAAGGGGATGACGCGCAGGGTGATGTGGTCCGCCTCGGAAAGCTCAAGGAGATGGGCTAGTTGAGCCTGCGAGGTGGCGCGGTTGCTGACCCTGATCCGTAGGGCCGCCTCATGGAGCACCACCTCGTACGGGACGTTGGTCTTTTGTCGTGTCATCCGGTGCTGGATGCGCAACTCCACTTCCTCATTGGTGAGTTCGGGAAGTCTGGAGGAGAAAACCGCACGTGTGTAGTCCTCCGTCTGCAACAGCCCCGGCACGTACAGGATGGCCACGTGGCGTTGGAATCGGGCGTGGTGCTCCAGCTCGGACAGGTCGAGGAACGGCGTCGGCAACAAACCCCGGTACTCCTCCCACCACCCCCGCGTCCGATCCGTGGCCATCGCCACCAGCGCGTCGATGAACTCCTCGTCCGTGCAGGCGTAGTGGGACGCCAGGCGGCGAAGTCGCTGTTCGCTCACGCCTGTCAGCCCGGATTCGATGTGGCTGATCTGGACGCGACCGGTACCGAGCAGGGACGCAGCGTCGACGGCGGTGAGTCCCGCTGCCTCGCGGAGTCTGCGCAACTCGATCCCCAGGCGCATCTGACGTGCCGTTGGTTCGCGCCTCAGGACCATCGGTTGCTCCTCCTCGTTTGGGGGCAGATTACGCGATCGGCTTGCTTGGGATGACAGGTTATCCCTACCGTTGGTGAGGCAACGCACACGCTGCGGAAGTGCACCACTCCGTCCTGCCATGACGGCAGTGGCAGAGCCACCGCACGAAATCTGCCTGAACTCCCCTACACCTCAACGGAGTTGACCCATGCCCGAAACCCAAGAACCCCCCGCCCCCTGGGAGTACTCCCTCTACGTCCCCAACGACCCCCGCGCCGTCACCGTCAGCCGCCGTACCCTCCGACTGATCCTCACCGTCCACGGACTCATCCGCCTCGTCGACACCGCCGAACTCGTCGCCGCCGAGCTGGTCTCCAACGCCGTACGGCATACCGAAGGTCCGGTCGCGTTGCGTGTGGGGTGGGCGGGCGGGGTGCTCAAGATCGGGGCCTGGGACGCCGATCCTCGGCCGCCCGAGCCGCCGGGGACGTTCGATCTGCTTCTTGACGCGGAGGAGGGGCGCGGGTTGGCCCTTGTCAGGGCCTGTGCCGCCCAGTGGGGATGGCAGCCCCTCGCCCGGAACGGCAATCGGGGCAAGTACGTCTGGTGCGAACTCGACGCGGCTTAGGGGGTGTTCAGCCGGATGCCCCGGATACCTCGGATGTCAGCGCATCGGCGAGACTTACTGCCGGGCAGCCCAACATCCCGGTCAGCACGCGACGTTGACGTTGCGTCAGGTCGCCTACGAAGACCGCCGCGTCGGCGTTCGTCCGCTCGCGGAGTGTCGCCGCCTCGCGAACCTTGCCGTACGTCAGAAGAGTTCGCGAGGAATAGGGCAACGCCATCTTCTTGACGCCGCCGGCCGAGACGCCCCGCCGCTGCACGATCCGGCCCACGACCCGCGCACCGCGTTCCTCCAGCGCCCGCGCCGCCGCATCCATCAGCGCGGCCCAGTCCCGCTGCTTGCCGGAGAAGTAACCGACGATCACCACGTCGGCCCCCTCGACCCCAACTACCGAGGCCGGAACCCGGTGTTGGGCCGTCCCCGCGCGATGAGCGGGTCGCCGGTCGCGCCTTCGAGGCTGATGCATGGCCTTCAGGCTAGTTGCGCTCCGCTGAAAGCGCGCTGAGGGCGTCGTGAAACCCGGTGAGCCCAGGCTCTGTTTCAGAACGAAGGCGACGCGAGCCCCGACCCGGGGTCGTAACGGTCTGACGAATCCAAGGAGCACATCACCATGGGCATCAACCTCACCGACCAGGACAAGCTCACCCTCCGTACCGCCGCGTACGGCGCCATCACGCTCATGGCCGCCGCCGGTGCCACCACCGGCTCGCCGCACCGGATCGCCACCCAGGGCAGCCTCGCCCTGGCCTCGGCGACCGGGCCGATCGGGTACGTGCTCGCCGAGAACTCCAAGATCCCGAACCTGGAAGGGAAGTCCGTGGCCGAGATCGCCGATCAGGTGCTGCCGGCCCTCACCACCGCCATGAGCCTGCTCAAGAAGCAGGACCCGGCCGAGGCCGACAACTTCCGGGGCACCGTCCTCGTCGCCCTCGAAGCGGCCGTCCGCCCCAAGAAGGGTGAGCCCGGCCCCGTCATGCTGGAGATGGTCCGCAAGATCACCGGAGCCCTCGACGCCGCCTGATCCCGAGAAGCACGAGAAGCACGAGAAGCCGGAGAAGCACGAGAAGCGCGGGACGCCCCGGAAACCCCCGGATTTCCGGCAGCCGCCCCCGCCCCGACGATGGCCCGAAACCCCGCCCCGACGACGAACCCGACCTGATGGGATGGGATCGTGCCGAGCGGCATACGACGGGCCGCCGGGGACGGGGGAGCCGAGATGCGGGACTGGGCTGGGCGCTGGCCGTTGGTGGGGCGTGGGGTGGAGTTGGAGTACTTCGCAGCCGCGTCGGCGGACCGGGGATGTCGTGGATTCGTCGTCGGCGGAGCGGCGGGCGTGGGCAAGTCGCGGCTGGCGGAGGAGTGTCTGGAGCGAGCGGCGGCAGCCGGGTTCCGGGTGGGGCGGGCCACCGCGAGTGTCGCCGCGGGTGCCGTGCCGTTGGGGGCGATCGCCCATCTGCTGCCGGCCGGGATCGACTTGTCCGATCCTGTTGCCGGATTCGCCGCCGTTGCACGGGGGTTGGCCTCGGGACCCGGGCGGCAGTGGGTGCTGTTCGTCGACGACATGCATCTGCTGGACGCCGTATCGGCCGTACTGCTGCGGCAGTTGATGGACACCGGCGCGTTGCTGCTGATCGGCACGGTGCGCACCGGTGAGCCGTACGGGGATGCCGTGGCCGCGCTGCGGGGCGGGGACTCGGTGTACCGGGTTGATCTGACCGAGCTGAGCCCGGAGCAGGTCGAGGTGTTGTTGCAGGCCGCGTTAGGGAGACCCGTCGCCCGAAGAACCCTGCACGAACTGTCGGCCGCCAGCGGTGGCAACGTGCTCTACCTGCGCGAACTCGTCCTCGGTGCCCTCGCCGCCGGGAACCTGACCGAGGACGGGGAGATGTGGCACCTCGTCGGCGACCGGCTGCCCGGTACTGCCCGGCTGACCGAGATGATCGGCGCGCGGCTGGCCGCCGCCGACCCCGCAGGGCGCCCCGTGCTCGAACTCCTGGCGCTGTGCGAGCCGTTGCCTCTGACCGACGCCGAAGCCCTCGCCCCACCGCAAGTGACGGCGGCCCTGGAACAGGCGGGGCTGATCCGCGTCACGCAGGACCGACGGCGTACGACGGTGGCGCTGGACCACCCCCTGTACGGCGAAGTGCTGCGCGCCGGGCTGCCGTTGCTGCGCCGCCGTGCCCTGCTCCTGGGCCAGGCCGTCCGTGTCCAGGAGCGCGGCGCCCGTCGGCGTGGCGACCTGCTGCACATCGCGACCTGGCGGCTGGCCGCGACCGGCACCGCCGACCCGGCCCTCCTCACCAGGGCCGCCGTACTCGCCCGCCACGCCCACGACTTACCCCGGACGGTCGCCCTGCTGGAAGCCCTGCCGGAGAAGCACCGGACCACCGCCACCGAACTACGGCTCGGCGAGGCCCAGTTCGAGCTCGGCCGTTGGCACCGGGCCGAGGCGACGCTCGCCCAGGCCGATGCTCTCGCCGCCGACGAACAGGAACGGCTCGCGGTCGCCCTCGTCCGGACGACGAACCTGCTGTGGAGCAACGCCCCCGTCGCCGAGGCACTAGCCGTCAACGACGCGGCCCGCGAGCGGATCAGCACTCCGGGCGACCGCCGCAAGCTCACGATCAACGAGGGATTCCTACGGATCGTCGGTGGCCGGCCGGCCGAGGGGCTGGCTCTGCTGGAGGACCTGGAGACCGACGTCGGCTCCGCCCCCGACGTCAACGCCTGGCTGCGCGGCGCCTGGATGAAGCCCGCCGCGCTGGCCCTGGTGGGCCGTACCGTCGAAGCCACCACCTGGGCCCGGCGCGCCCACGACGCGCACCGGCGGGTCGAGGAACGCGCCCTCGCCTCCCACCCCGCCTTCCAGCGCATCCCGCTGGTCCTCGCGCTCACCGAAGCCGGTGTCCCGGCCGCCGAGGTCTGCCGGGTGGGTGAGCCCGCCTACGCCGAACTCACCGCGGCCGGTTCCCGGGTGCGGATCTGGCTGGCGGTCCTCCTCGGCCGTACACACTGGCTGGCCGGTCACCCCGCGACCGCCCGCCGCTGGTGGGCCGAGGCCGCCACCGTGTCCCGCGGCATCGACCACGCGATGGCCCTACGACCGGTGCTCGGCGGGCTCGCCGCGTGCGCGGCCGTACTGGGAGATCTGGACGTGGCCGAGGCGATGCTCGCCGAGCACCGCGAACTACCCCCGGTGGAGCCAGGATTGCTGTCGGCCGGGGAGGAACTCCTCGGCGAGGCATGGCTGTTGGCTGCCCGGGGACAGCTGGGGCGGGCCCGGTCGGTACTCGTCGAAGCCGCCGCCATCGCCCGCGCCTCCGGTCATGTGACTGGTGAGGCGCTGCTGTTGACCGATGTCGCCCGGCTCGGCGGAGCCAAAGAGGTCGCCGATCGGCTGACCGCGCTCGCCCGGGTCTGTGACGGTGAACTCGCCCCTGCTCGGGCCGAGTTGGCGGGGGCGCTGGCCGCCGACGACCCCGAGCTGCTCCTCCTGGCCGTCGACGCGTGCCAGGTCGTGGGCGCGGATCTGCTCGCCGCGGAGGCGGCCACCGCCGCCGCGGCCGCCTGGCGTCGGGCCGACCGGCCCCGCCGCGCCGCCGCCGCCGACCGGCGGGCCGCCACGGCCCGAGTCCGCTGCGAGGGTGCCCGCACCCCCCTGCTGATCCTCGCCCAGGCCACCGCACCGCTCACCGTCCGCGAACGCGAGATCGCCCTGCTCGCCGCTGTCGGCAACGCCAGCAAGGACATCGCCACAGTCCTGGCCCTGTCGGTACGCACGGTCGACAACCACCTCCAGCACGCCTACGCCAAGCTCGGGGTGACCGCCCGGCACGAACTGGCCCAGGCACTCGGGGTAGTTGAGTAACGGTTGCTCATCCCCCGCGAGCGCGGCGCGGACACGCTTGCCCACGGCGGCAACGTTGTCGCCGGACCACCCAGTTCTCGTCATCGGGGGATGACCACATGAGACTGAGCATGATCAATGCCATAGTCGCCGCGGCGCTCGGCGCGAGCCTGGTCGGACTGTCGGGAGCCGCTGCCGCCGCTGTCGGCTCCGTCCAGCCGCTGGCCCTGACCTACTTGCCGCTGACCAACTACAACAGCGGTAAGTGTCTGGACCTGCCCGAGTCCAGTTCGGACGACGGACAGGGCCTGGAGCAGTACCAGTGCAACGGCGGCGCGAACCAGAAGTGGGCGCTGCAGTACATCGACAGCGACACCAGCAGCAATTACTACCGGATCGTCAACCAGAGCAGCGGCAAGTGCGTGGACGTCCGGGACCGCAGCTCGGACAACAACGCCGTCGTGGTCCAGAACGGCTGCAATACGCAGTTCAGCCAGCAGTGGAAACTGAACTACGTGGCGGACGGCACTCTGCGATTCCAGCTGGTGGCGCGCCACAGCCTCAAATGCGCGACCGTCGCCAATTCGAGCACGGCCAACAAGGCCGGAATCCTTCAGTACAGCTGCGGTACGTCCGTGAACTGGAACCAGTACTGGCTGTACGGCTGATGAGGGCGGCGCGAAGAACCATCCTCACTGTCGTGCTGACAGTGCTGTGCGCGTTGGCGGGACCCGGGGTCGGATGGGCGGCCTCGGGCGACGGCGGACCAACTGCCGTGGCGGCGTCGACAGTTGCGGCGAAACGCCCGGCCTGGCAGGCGACGAGCGGTGTGCCGGGTCCGGGACTTCCGGCGCGGAAGCAGACCTCCGGCGCCTCGCCGGCGCTGTTGGCCTGTGACACGCACGCGGTCGGCAACTGGAGCTACACCGACCAGGCAGGTGTGCGGCACAACGCCATGAACAGTCAGGTGCAGGTGCGGGATCACCTCACCGGCGCGCTGATCGCCGGGCTCACGAACTCCGCGGGCAATTTCGACATCTGTTTCGGCGCCGCGCAGTTCACGCAGATGTACATCACGTTCAAGGCCGAGAACGCCGCGTGGCGGGTACAGAACGGCACGGACGTCTACAACTGGAGTACGCCGATCCGTGCCAATCCGGTGCCGGGCAGCACGGTGAACTTCGGCGCCATGGCCCCCGTCGACGTGGCGGGCAACCGAGCCGCTCACGCGTTCGATGTGGGCAACGACGCGTGGTTGGGGGTTCCGCATTCCAACGGCTGCTGGGATCCGAAGGACACCACGTGCAGCCAGGTGCGGATCGACTGGGCGAACGACCGGACCAGCGGGATGGATCACTACGACCAGACGGGCAACTTCGTGTCGCTGCTCTCCGCGACTCCGGACGCCCCGATGTCGGTCATGCACGAGATCGGCCACGCACTGATGGACGACCTCTACAACGACGCGTTTCCGTCGGCCGCGGGCTGCCCCGTTCCTCATCCTCCCAACGCGGCCAGCACCGCCGTATGCGCATGGATCGAGGGATGGGCGACCTTCTTCTCGTTGGCCATGTACCACACGTCGGTATACAGAGATTCGGCCGACTACGAGTATCCGAGCTGGGGCTCCAACGGTGTCGCCAACGGTGATGTGACGGAGACGCGGGTCATCGGCGCACTTCAGGACCTCATCGACACCGGCGCCCATGCCAGCGAAACCTGGGACCAGCACAGTGAGGGCTTCGGAGTGGAATTCTTCACGCTGGCGCATCACGTCGACAACACGTTCGCGTCGTTCTGGAACAGCCGTGGAGCGGATGGGTTCGACGTGTCCGACGCCACCAAGGGGTCGCTCTACCAGAACACGATCGACTATCAGTACCGCAACCCCTTGATCGAAGGACAAGGGCAGTCCCTCCCCACCTTCCTCTCGGACACGCCACCGCAGAACTTCGGCTTCAACACCACGGTCCACTCGTGGTCCGTGGTCGCGCTGCGGCCGTCGGCGCCGACCGACTTCGACTTCACGATGTACGACGACCGGGCGCAGACGTCGTTCCTCAAGGCCAGCAATTTCAACGACCAGGCGGTGGATTTCGTCGCGATCGACTCGAATCTGCGGCCGCTGGGCGACTACTACCCACGGGTGAACCAGTTCCGGGGACCCGGTACCTTCCGCATCGAGCACGTGCAGGCCTTCCAGACCTTGCAGCCGGCGTCGTCCAGTTCGTTCCGCTTCGACGACTCGAATGTCGCCGCGGTGGAGGAGACGGACCTGACCGCGGGTGTGCCGGTGACCATCAGTCTGACCGAGGCAAGCGTGATCTCGACCGCCAGCCTGTTCATCATGGGCGACGATCCGAGCACGCCGGCGACGTTCGTGCAGAACCGTAGCTCCGCGGTGGTGTCCGCTGTCGCGGACCCCATATTCGGTGGACCGGTCTCGGTGACCTTCACCCCGACACGGACCGGCCGCTACGGCGTCGTCGTCACGGGGGACAACGGCGGCGGCGACTACACGCTGACGCGCAGCTGACCCACAACGGGGGGAAGGGGGTGGCGCGGGCCCCCGCCCCCGCGCCACCCCCTTCGGCGTATCCGCGCCGTCATAGGGTGATCGGCATGAGCATCATCGGGGTTGGTATCGACGTGGCCGAGATCGCCCGGTTCGCGGCGTCCCTGGAACGTACGCCCGGTATGGCCCAACGCCTGTTCCTGGACAGCGAGTTGCTGCTGCCGAGCGGGGAACGCCGTGGGCCCGCCTCCCTCGCCGCCCGCTTCGCCGCGAAGGAGGCCCTGGCCAAGGCGCTCGGTGCCCCGGCGGGGCTCCACTGGACGGACGCGGAGGTGTATGTCGAGGACAGCGGGCAGCCCCGGCTGAAGGTGACGGGGACGGTCGCGGCACGGGCGGCCGAGCTGGGGGTGCGGTCGTGGCATGTCTCGTTGAGCCACGACGCGGGGGTGGCCTCCGCCGTGGTCGTGGCCGAGGGCTGACGGCCCGGGTGCGGTCCCCGCCGCACACGGGGCAGACTCGACCGTATGCGTACTGCGTACAGCGTGGAGACGGTAAGGGCCGCCGAGCGACGGCTGATGGCGCGGGTTCCGGAGGGCGCGCTCATGCAGCGGGCCGCCGCCGGACTCGCCGTCGCCTGCGCCCAGTTGCTGGGGCGGGTCTACGGCAGTCGGGTCGTGCTGCTGGTGGGGAGCGGGGACAACGGGGGCGATGCCCTGTACGCCGGGGCGCGGCTGGCTCGGCGGGGCGTGGCGGTCGCGGCCGTGCTGCTCGCGCCCGAGCGCACCCACCCGGGCGGGCTCGCGGCGCTGCTGCGGGCGGGCGGTCGTACCGTCGCGGCCGGTGATGCCGAGGAGACCGTCCTCCGCGCCGATCTCGTCGTCGACGGGATTCTCGGGATCGGAGGGAGGGGTGGGCTGCGGCCCGACGCCGCGCGGCTCGCGGCGCTTGCCGGGGACTCCCGGGGTGTCGTCGTCGCCGTTGACCTGCCCAGCGGGGTCGAGGCGGACAGCGGTGAGGTGCGGGGGGCTGCCGTGCGGGCCGATGTCACCGTCACCTTCGGGGCTCATAAGCCTGGGTTGCTGATCGATCCTGCGCGGGAGTACGCCGGGGCCGTGCGGCTTGTTGATATCGGGCTGGGGGGTGAATTGCCTGATGAGGCCGAGTTGGAGGCCCTGCAACATGCGGATGTGGCACGGTTGTTGCCTGTGCCGGGGGCCGAGAGTGACAAGTATCGGCGGGGGGTTGTCGGGATCGCCGCCGGGTCGGGGCGGTATCCGGGGGCTGCTGTGCTTGCTGTTGCCGGGGCCTTGCGGGGTGGGGCGGGGGCCGTGCGGTATGTCGGGCCGGCCTCTGATGCGGTGATCGCTCGGTTTCCTGAGGTGCTGGTGTCGGAGGGTGGGCCGCTGAAGGCTGGGCGGGTGCAGGCCTGGGTTGTCGGGCCCGGGGGTGGTGATGACGCCTCGACTGTGGCTGATGTGGTGACCGCTGATGTGCCTGTGCTCATTGACGCGGACGGGTTGCGGTTGGTTGATCCGGGTGCGGTGCGGGGGCGTCGGGCGCCGACGTTGATGACTCCTCATGCGGGGGAGGCGGCTGCGTTGCTCGGGGTTCCTCGGGGGGAAGTTGAAGGGGCTCGGTTGGAGTCCGTGCGGGAGTTGGCCGGGCGGTATGGGGCGACCGTGTTGCTCAAGGGGTCGACCACGCTTGTTGCCGACTCGGGGGGTGGGGCGGTGCGGGTCAATTCGACGGGGACGGGGTGGCTGGCTACGGCGGGGAGTGGGGACGTGTTGTCGGGGCTCTGTGGGTCGTTGTTGGCGGCGGGGGTGTCGGCGTTCGATGCGGGGAGTGTGGGGGCGTATCTGCATGGGTTGGCGGGGAGGTTGGCTGCGGATGGGGCGCCGGTGGGGGCGCATGATGTGGCTGAGGCGGTTCGGGTTGCCTGGCGGGATGTGCGGGACTGAGTTTTTTCGCCCCCGCCGCCCCTACCCGTCCCATCACTGGGGGCTGCCGCCCCCAGACCCCCGCTTCGGCCTGGACGGCCTCGTCCTCAAACTCCCCCAGAGGGGGGACCCCCAACGGGCTGAGTGGTGGCGGCCCGTGCTGAACGAGTGGACGGGCTGGATATGGCGGCCTGTGCTGAAAAGCCGGACGGGCTGACAGTGAACGCTCGTCAATAAGGGTGACCCCTCCGCGCGGCACCCGGCTCCCGCCGTACCGCCACGTTTCTCTGATCGCATGATCAGTACACGAATCGCGCACAGAAGTATCGCGGTGCTGCTCACCGCGGTGATCGCTCTCCCCGTCGGGGCCGGTAGTGCCTGGGGTGCCGATGGGCCGGTGCCACCGGCTGCGGGGCCCGGGGAGAGTGAGTTGGTGCCGGGGGTGCCGCCGGGGCCGTATCAGCCGTGGCAGATCGATACGCCTGATCAGGCGCTCCCGCCGAAGGTGTACGCGCCCAGCGCTGAAGAAGACCGGGTTGAGCCGCACAACGCCGCCGTGGGGACCTACGCGCTCGTCGAGTACGTGCCGATCGGGGACGCCGTCGCGAAGGTGAGCTGCAGCAAGCAGACCGGGCCGTATCAGCGGGGCGTGGAGCGGTGGTTGAAGCTGAAGGTGGACGGCAGGCAGTCGGGTGCCGACTGCAAGGCCATTCGTGCCTTTCAAAAGAAGCAGGGCATTAAGCCTGCGATCGGGTTCGCCGGGCCGGTGACCTGGGCGCGGATGCAGTTGATCGGTGCGAAGAAGAATCCGAACGCCGCGCGGAAGTGTCCCGTCCGCTCGTACCGGGTCGCCTGTGTCGATCTCGACCGGCAGCTGACCTGGGTGCAGAAGGGGAAGAAGGTCGTCTTCGGGCCGGTGCCGATGCGCAGTGGGCGTGGTGGGCATGTGACCCGGGGCGGTTGGCACAAGATCTACTGGAAGCACAAGAACCACTGGTCGACGCTCTACAACAGCCCCATGCCGTATGCCCAGTTCTTCGACGGCGGCATCGCCTTCCACGCCGTCTACGGCAGCATCTACACCACCGTCGGCTCCTGGGGCTGCGTCAATCTGCGGCTGGCCGACGCACGCAAGCTCTGGGGTGTCCTCAAGAAGGGCGACCGCGTGTACGTGTGGGGGCACCGGCCCGGGAACTAGGGAACGAGGAGGGCTCAGAGGGGGTGTCAGTCCCCTCTGAGACACTGGGGGTGCCATGAATGAGACAGCGACACAGCTCACCGCACCGCTGCGCGCCCGCGCCGAGATCGATCTGGGCGCCCTGCGGGCCAATGTGCGTGCCCTGCGCGCCCTCTCGCCGGGCGCGGCCGTCATGGCCGTGGTGAAAGCCGATGCCTACGGCCATGGGGCGGTGCCGTGTGCCCGCGCGGCTGTCGAGGGCGGGGCCACCTGGCTCGGTACCGCCTCGCCCCAGGAGGCGCTCGACCTGCGGGCCCGTGCCGGGTTGCCCGACGGCGTGCGGATCATGTGCTGGCTGTGGACCCCGGGCGGGCCCTGGCGGGAGGCCATCGAGGCCGATCTCGATGTGTCGGTGAGCGGGATGTGGGCCCTGGAGGAGGTCGTCGCGGCCGCTCGTGCTGTTGGGCTTCCCGCGCGCGTGCAGCTCAAGGCCGACACCGGGCTCGGGCGTAACGGGTGTCAGCCCGGCGACGACTGGGCCGAGCTGGTCGATGCTGCCCTGCGCGCGGAGAGCGACGGGCTTCTTCGTATTACCGGGCTCTGGTCCCACCTCGCCTGCGCCGACGAACCCGGGCATCCCTCCATCGACGCCCAACTCGTTCTCTTCCGCGAGATGGTGGCGTACGCGGAGGAGCGTGGGGTGCGGGCCGAGGTGCGGCACATCGCCAACTCGCCTGCCACGCTCACCCGTTCCGACGCGCACTTCGACCTCGTCCGGACCGGCATCGCCGTCTACGGCATCTCGCCCAGCCCCGAGGTGGGGTCCTCGGCCGACTTCGGGCTGCGGCCGGTGATGTCCCTGAAGGCGTCCGTCGCGCTGGTGAAGCAGGTGCCGGGCGGGCACGGGGTCAGTTACGGGCATCACTACGTCACCCCGGGCGTGACCACCCTCGGACTCATCCCCGTCGGGTACGCGGACGGCATCCCGCGGCACGCCTCCGGCACCGGGCCGGTGCTGGTCGGCGGGAAGTGGCGGACGGTCGCCGGGCGGGTCGCCATGGACCAGTTCGTCGTGGACCTGGGTGGGGACGAGCTGGAGGCCGGGGCGGAGGCGATTCTGTTCGGGGCCGGTGATCATGGTGAGCCCACCGTCGAGGACTGGGCGCAGGCCGCCGGGACCATCGCCTACGAGATCGTGACCCGCATCGGAACACGCGTTCCCCGCGTCTACGTCAATGAGGTCGTCGGCGAGGGCGGTCCCGGGGTCGGCCCCGAGGTCGTTCCGGAGATCATTCCCGGGTATGAGGGAGACGACGTAGCGCAGGGTTCTGACGTGAAGAGGAGCGGCACGTGAGCGAGAGCAGTGCGGAGGCAGTCGCTGCGGTCGCCTCCGCCGCCGCGGGGGCGGGCGGGAACTGGCGGAAGGCCACCGGTATCGCCGGTGCCGCGATAGGTGTGATCGCCGCCGGTGCCGCGGCCGGTGTCGCCATAGAGCGGATGACCGTCGGGCGGGGGATGCGCGAGCGGGCCCGGCTGGCGCTCGACTCGACGGGGCCGTACGGCTCGTTGCGCGGTACGCCTGGTACGGCCCGCGCCGACGACGGTACGGAGCTGTACTACGAGGTCGACGACATCGAGCCGGAGGTCGCCGTCACGCCCAAGCGGCGGCGGCTCTTCGGGCGGAAGGCCCCGGCCCCCGTCACCGTCGTCTTCAGTCACGGGTACTGCCTGAACCAGGACTCCTGGCACTTCCAGCGGGCCGCCCTGCGCGGGGTCGTGCGGACCGTGCACTGGGACCAGCGCAGCCACGGGCGTTCCGCGCGCGGGGTCGCGCAGCTGGAAGACGACATGCCGCTCACCATCGACCAGTTGGGGCGCGACCTGAAGGCCGTGATCGACGCGGCCGTGCCCGAGGGGCCGATCGTGCTCGTCGGGCACTCCATGGGCGGCATGACGGTGATGGCCCTCGCCGACCAGTACCCCGACCTGATCCGCGACCGGGTCGTCGCCACCGCCTTCGTCGGTACGTCCTCCGGGCGGCTCGGCGAGGTCAACTTCGGGCTGCCGGTCGCCGGGGTCAACGCGGTGCGGCGGGTGCTGCCGGGTGTGCTGAAGGCGCTCGGGCAGCAGGCCGCGCTGGTGGAGCGCGGGCGGCGGGCCACCGCCGATCTGTTCGCCGGGATCATCAAGCGGTACTCGTTCGCTTCGCGGGACGTCGATCCGGCGGTCGCGCGGTTCGCCGAGCGGATGATCGAGGGCACGCCGATCGATGTCGTCGCCGAGTTCTACCCGGCCTTCACCGACCACGACAAGACCGCCGCCCTGCCCCACTTCAAGGACATGCCGGTGCTCGTGCTGGCCGGGATCGGCGATCTCGTCACGCCCAGTGAGCACAGTGAGGCCATCGCCGACCTGCTGCCGGACGCCGAGCTGGTGCTCGTGCCGGACGCCGGGCACCTGGTCATGCTGGAGCACCCGGAGGTCGTCACCGACCGCCTCGCCGACCTGCTCACCCGCGCGGGTGCCGTACCGGCAGGCGCTACCGTAAGTGGCTATGGAAGCACCAGCAGCACCGCACAACGCGGCTGAGCCCCTGTCCGTATCGATCACCGTCAACTCCCCCGAGCAGATGCGGGAGTTGGGGCTGCGTCTGGCCAAGTTGTTGCGCGCGGGCGACCTCGTGATGCTCACGGGGGAGTTGGGCGCCGGCAAGACGACACTCACCCGGGGTCTGGGGGAGGGGCTCGGGGTGCGGGGGGCGGTGACCTCGCCGACCTTCGTGATCGCCCGGGTGCATCCCTCGCTCGGTGACGGGCCGCCGCTTGTGCACGTCGACGCGTATCGGCTCGGTGGCGGGCTCGATGACATGGAGGACCTCGATCTCGATGTCTCGCTGCCCGAGTCCGTGATCGTCGTGGAGTGGGGTGAGGGGAAGGTCGAGGAGTTGACGGACGACCGGCTCTCGCTCGTCATCCACCGGGCCGTCGGGGATACCACCGACGAAGTACGGCATGTCACCGTCACCGGGCTCGGTGCGCGGTGGGCCGCGGTTGAACTGGGCGTGCTCGGCGGCTGACCGGGGGTGCGAGGGGTGTGGGTTCCGACAAGGTGTCGGCAAGATGTTGCGTTCGGGGTCTCGCGCGTGGTCACATGGTATCCAGTTCGTAGTTAGGTCTACCTAACTACGTCTGCCCCCGGCTCCCAGGAGGCGTCCATGTCGGCTTCAGAGAACCAGCGTGAGTGGGCGCGGCCGTTTGCGTTCGCTGGGGTGTCCATGCGGGAGCTGTTGGCGGCGGGGGTTGCGGCCAAGGCCGTTTCTACGCCGCCTCCCGCGCCGGAGCCGGTGGAGGTGCCGGGCGAGCAGCGTCAGCGTAAAGCGGCGTAGTCGTTCGGCTGCGCGCTGGTGGGGGCTGGACGCGCCCCGCGGCGGAGCCGCATATCGATACAGCCCCGCGCCCCTTTGGGGCACGATCCACCTAGCGGATTACGACGATGCTCTGCCCAATCGTCGCGAACTCCCACATTGCCGCGCCGTCCTCGATGGACTCGCGGATGCCGCCTGACTTCGTCGTCGGGTCGGGGGCGTCCGTCGTGCCGCTGACCGCCGCGCTGAAGCCGATGGCGACGTTGTCCGTGTTGGTGAAGCGGACGACGTGCTGGATGGGGGTGCCGTCGGTGCCGGTGATCGCGTTCGAGCGGGACGTGACCGCGTAGGAGCCCGTGGCCGGGTCCACCGTGCCGGGGGTGACCTTGAACGTGCGGTTGACCTTGTTGTTCTCGGCCACCAGCCACACCCGGTCGTCGTCCACCGAGTACACGACCCGCTCGCCCTTGCCGGAGCCGGCGGGCAGCGCGGCGGGGTTCTTCTTGTCGCGCTGTGCCTTCGAGGTGGCGACCGCCGCGGGCGAGGCGCTCGCGTGGGCCGAGTTCCCCAGCCCGGGCGGGACGGTCGCCGATGCCTGATAGGCGAGGAAACCGACCGTGGCGACGGCCGCCACGGTGAGCCCGGCCACGATTCCCGAGCTGCTGCCGGCCATCAGCGCCCACCTCCGCGTCTCTACGTCTACATCCTGTGACGGTGCCCCGTACGGTCCCGTACGTCCCGTAAGTCCGGTGACCCTAGGTGACCGTAGCAGCCGGGGCCGGGCCCACCGGGGCGGCCGTGCTCGCGGCGCCGGAGCCGTAGGCTGTTTGCGTGCTCTTGCTCGCTCTCGATACCGCCACCCCCGCCGTCACCGTCGCCCTGCACGACGGCGAGGCCGTCATCGCCTCGTCGAGTCAGGTGGACGCGCGCCGCCACGGTGAGCTGCTGCTCCCGGCCGTCGACCACGTGCTCGCCGGCGCCGGGCTCACGCTCGACGCCGTCACGGGAATCGTCGTGGGCATCGGCCCCGGCCCCTACACCGGGCTGCGCGTCGGCCTGATGACCGCCGACACCTTCGGGTTCGCGCTCGGCGTGCCCGTGCACGGCGTGTGCACGCTGGACGGCCTCGCCTACGCCACCGACCTCGACGGCCCGTTCGTCGTGGCCACGGACGCGCGGCGCAAGGAGGTCTACTGGGCGCGCTACGCCGACTCCCGCACCCGCCTCACCGACCCGGCCGTGAACCGGCCCGCCGACATCGCCGAGCAGGTGGCCGGGCTGCCCGCCGTCGGCGCCGGTGCGCTGCTCTACCCGGACACCTTCCCGTCCGTGCACGAGCCCGAGCACGTGTCCGCCGCCGCGCTCGCGTCGCTGGCCGCCGAGAGACTCGCGGCGGGCGTCGAACTCCCCGAGCCCCGGCCCCTGTACCTGCGCCGTCCCGACGCCCAGGTGCCCAAGAACTACAAGGTGGTCACCCCCAAGTGACCGAATCCCTGAGCCCTCGACTGCGCGAGATGCGCTGGTGGGACATCGACCCCGTGCTGGAACTGGAGAAGGAACTCTTCCCCGAGGACGCCTGGTCCCGGGGCATGTTCTGGTCCGAACTGGCGCATGCGCGGGGCGCCGAGGCGACCCGGCGGTACCTGGTGGCCGAGGTGGACGGTGCGGAGACCGGGAGCGGCGTGCGGGTCATCGGCTACGCCGGCCTCGCCACCGCCGGCGAGCAGGCCGACATCCAGACCATCGCCGTCGCCCGCGACCACTGGGGCACCGGTCTCGGCTCCACCCTGCTGACCGAACTCCTCACCGCGGCAAGCGAGTTCGAGTGCGCCGAGATCATGCTCGAATGCCGCGTCGACAACATCCGCGCGCAGAAACTGTACGAGCGCTTCGGCTTCGCGCCCATCGGATTCCGGCGCGGCTACTACCAGCCGGGCAACGTCGACGCCCTGGTGATGCGCCTGACCACAGATCCCGACAGCAGCTCCGCTGCGGGGTCAACTTCCGTACAAGGAACCGAGATCCATGACTGACTCACGCGACGAGCCGCTCGTCCTGGGCATCGAGACCTCCTGCGACGAGACCGGCGTCGGCATCGTCCGCGGCACCACCCTGCTGGCGGACGCGGTCGCGTCCAGCGTCGACGAGCACGCCCGCTTCGGCGGGGTCGTACCGGAGGTGGCGTCCCGCGCCCACCTGGAGGCGATGATCCCGACGATCCAGCGCGCGCTGAAGGACGCGGGGGTGAGCGCCCGTGACCTCGACGGCATCGCGGTCACGGCGGGCCCCGGCCTGGCCGGTGCCCTGCTGGTCGGCGTCTCGGCGGCGAAGGCGTATGCCTACGCGCTCGGCAAGCCCCTCTACGGCGTCAACCACCTCGCCTCCCACATCTGCGTCGACCAGCTGGAACACGGCCCGCTGCCGGAACCGACGATGGCGCTGCTGGTGTCCGGCGGCCACTCCTCGCTGTTGTTGTCCTCGGACATCACCTCGGACGTACGGCCGCTGGGCGCGACGATCGACGACGCGGCGGGCGAGGCCTTCGACAAGATCGCCCGCGTCCTGAACCTCGGTTTCCCGGGCGGGCCGGTCATCGACCGGTACGCGAAGGAGGGCGACCCGAAGGCGATCGCCTTCCCGCGCGGGCTGACCGGGCCGCGCGACCCGGCGTACGACTTCTCCTTCTCCGGGCTGAAGACGTCCGTGGCCCGCTGGATCGAGGCGAAGCGGGCGGCGGGGGAGGAGGTGCCGGTGCGCGATGTGTCGGCGTCCTTCCAGGAGGCGGTCGTCGACGTACTGACCCGCAAGGCCGTACGGGCCTGCAAGGACGAGGGCGTCGACCACCTGATGATCGGCGGCGGAGTGGCCGCCAACTCCCGCCTGCGCGCGCTGGCGGCCGAACGCTGCGAGGCCGCCGGTATCCGCCTCCGCGTACCGCGCCCGAAGCTGTGCACGGACAACGGGGCGATGGTCGCCGCGCTGGGTGCGGAGATGGTGGCGCGGAACCGGGTTCCGTCGGACTGGGACCTGTCGGCGGACTCGTCCCTGCCGGTGACGGACCCGCACGTCCCCGGCCACTCCCACGATCACGTGCACGAGGTCAGCAAGGAGAACCTGTACTCGTGACGACGGTTGCGTTGATGTGGGAGGCGCGGGCGGTCCCGGGGCGGGGGGCTGAACTGCTCGCCTGGGCGCGGGAGCAGCGGCTTCCGGCCGAGCCGCTGCGCCGGGAGTTCCTGCGCGCGCCCCAGGACCGGGTTCTTATCATCACGTGGTGGGACGCGGAGTACGATACCGAGTTGCCCGAACTCCCTGAGCCGGACGGGGAGTTGGTCATGCGGGCGGTGCATCGGTGGCGGTTCGAGTCGGTGGGTGAGTAACCAGGTTCCGCTCCCCGGCGCCTCCGTCGCACATCACCCAACAGACCGTCGGGAGGCTCTTCTTGAAGCGTGTGGTCCTGTCCTTCGGTTTCATGGCCGTGGCCATGACGATCACGTCCCTCATCACCGAGCACACGCTGCCGCCGCTGCTGGAGGTCGTGACGTTCCTGGTCGTGGGGTTCGCGGCGCTCGGCGTGGGGGCACTGATACAGGCGAGCCGGCGTAAGGCCAGGGGGTAGCGCCTGAGGCGGCTGGGGGCGTTACTCACCGAGGCCGACCTCGCACCGCAGCCGCCGCTCGGCCCCCACCACCCGCACGGCACCCGTCAGCGTCACCCGTGTCGTATGCCGTACCTCCGCGCTGGAAACCCCCAACCTCAGCTCCAGTACGCCCGGTTCGACCACCCGGCGCCCCGAGCGGTCGGTGAACGCCGACAGGTCCGCGTGGAAGTGGAAGGTCACCCGGGACGCCTCGCCGGGCGCCAACTCCAGTCGCTGGTAAGCGATCAGGCGGACGTCCGGGCGGGTGACCGACGCGACCGGGTCGTGCAGGTACAGCTGGACTACCTCCGCGCCCGCGCGGTCGCCCGTGTTTCGGACGGTGACCGTCAGGTCGTAGGAGCCGTCCGTGTCGATCTCCAACTCCCTTGATTCGGCGGGCTCCCACGCGAACGTCGTGTACGAGCGGCCGTGGCCGAAGGGATACAGCGGGGTCGGGTCCAGGCTGCTGACCTCGTCGGCCAGACCCAAGGGGGGCTGGAGATACGTCCACGGTTGGCCGCCCGGCGCGTGCGGGACGCTCACCGGCAGGCGGCCCGACGGGTTGACGCGGCCCGCCAGTACTCCCGCCACCGCCGGGCCGCCCTCCTCCCCCGGGAAGAACGCCTGCACCACCGCGCCCAGTCGGCCGTGCCAACGGCCCAGCGCGTAGGGGCGGCCGGTGAGGAGGACCAGGACCACCGGGACGCCCGTCGAGATGAGTGAGTCCAGCAAGTCGGCCTGGACTCCCGGTAGTTGGAGGTCCGCCACATCGCAGCCCTCGCCCGACGTACCGCGTCCGAACAGGCCCGCGCGGTCGCCCAGTACCGCCACGCACACATCCGCCTCCGCCGCCCGCGCCACCGCCTCCTCGAAACCGGAGGTGTCCGGGTCGGAGACGTCACACCCCTCCGCGAACGTCACCTTGGCGTCCGGGAGTTCGGCCCGTAGTGACTCCAGCACCGTGGGGATGTCGATGCCCATCGGCACCTCGGGGTGGTGCGTGCCCACATGGGACGGGAAGGAGTAACAGCCCAGCATCGCCAGCGCGTCCGCCGCCCGCGGGCCCACCACCGCGATGCGCGCGTCCGGCGTCAGCGGCAGCAGACCGTCCGGGTTGTCCAGCAACACCACGGATTCTTCGGCCAGTTGGCGGGCCAGGGCACGGTTCGCCGTCGAGTCGAGGTCGATCCGCCCGGTCGGTTCCGGCGCCCAGTTCTCGTCCAACAACCCCAACTCGGCCTTCTGCAACAGCACTCGACGCGCCGCCCGGTCCACCAACGCCTCCGGGATCTCCCCCGCCCGCACCGCCTCCACCAACGGCTTCCCGTAGCACTTCAACGTCGGCAGCTCTACGTCGATCCCCGCCTCCAGCGCCGCGTGCGCCGCCTGCGCCGGGCTGCCCGCCACCCGGTGCAGCGTTTCCAGGAAACCGATGGCGAAGTAGTCGGCGACCACCGTCCCCATGAACTGCCACTCCTCGCGCAGGAGTTGGGTCAGCAGGCCGGGGTCCGCCGAGGCCGGTACACCGTCCGTCTCGTTGTACGCCGCCATCACCGAACGCGCGCCGCCCTCCCGCAACGCCATCTCGAACGGCGGCAGCACCACGTCCGCGAACTCCCGCACCCCCGCCCGCACCGGCGCCAGATTCCGCGCCCCCACCGAGGACGCGTACCCGGCGAAGTGCTTCAGCGTCGCGACGACCCCGGCCGACTCCAGCCCCCGCACATACGCCGCCCCGATGGTCCCCACCAGGTACGGGTCCTCGCCGATCGTCTCCTCCACCCGGCCCCACCGCGGATCCCGTACGACGTCCAGTACCGGGGCGAGTCCCTGGTGGACGCCGACCGCGCGCAGGTCCCTGCCGATGTGCCGGGCCATCTCCTCGACCAGCCCCGGGTCGAAGCTCGCGCCCCACGCCAACGGCACCGGATACGCCGTCGCACCCCACGCCGTGAACCCCGCCAGACACTCCTCGTGCGCGACCGCAGGGATGCCGAAACGCCCCGCCGCCGCGATCCGGCGCTGCGCGCGGGCCAACGCCTGCGCGCCCAACTCCGGGTCCACCGGCGCCGTACCGAAGGAACGGGTGAGCTGGCCCAACCCCCGGGTGATCAGCTCGTCCCAGTCGTAGTCCGAGGTCATCTCCCGCTGGAGCGGGGCGACTCCGTCGCCGTCCGTGGCGGCGCCCACCCAAACACCGTAGAGCTGGGCGGTCTTCTCCTCCAGAGTCATTCGGGCGAGCAGGTCGTCGACGCGGGCGGCGGCGGGCAGGGCGGGGTCGCGCCAGGGGGCGGTGGTCATGAAACTCCGTTCGGGAAAGGTGAGTTGGGGCAGCTCACTTGCCGCCCACGCCCATCAGGCCGCCGACCAGGGCGCGCCGGGCCACCAGGTAGACGGCGAAGATCGGGATGCCGGAGAGGACGACCGAGGCGAGCAGCGCCGGGATGTTCACGCCGAACTGGCTGACGTAGTTGAAGAGTCCGAGCGTGAGGACCCTCGGCCCGTCGGACTGGGTGAAGATCAGCGGGAAGAGGAAACCGTTCCAGGCCTGTAGCGCCGCGTAGATGACGACCGTGCTGATACCGCCCTTGGTCATCGGGATGACCAGCTGGAACAGCATCCGCGTCGCCGACGCGCCGTCGAGCGCCATCGCCTCGTACAGATCCTCCGAGATGTCCCGCAGCGTGCCGGTCAGGATCAGCACGGAGACCGGCATCGCGAAGGCAGCGGTGGGGAGGATGACCGCCAACAGGCTGTCGTACAGGTCGAGTTTGGCGATCATCAGGTACAGCGGGACCACGACCGCCTGCGCCGGGATCGCGACTCCCATCAGGAACAGCCGGAAGGCCGCACTCGACCAGACCGTCCTCGTGCGTACGGCCACGTAGGCGAGCGGCACGCACAGCACGAGCACGATGCCTACGACCGCCGCCGCGACCAGTGCCGTGTTTGCGAGGAAGTGGCCGAAGCCGTTGTGCAGAACGGTGTTGTAGTTGGCGAAGGTCGGATCGGTGGGCGGTTTCAGGGCGTTGTTGCCGAGGGCCTTGTCCTGGCGGGTGACGGAGGCCGAGATCATCGCGTAGATCGGGATGATGACGACGGCGAGCCAGAGGAGGGACCCGAGCCCGGCGACCGGGTTGGGGCGCCTGGTCCAGTGCCGGCGCCTGCGGGTCGGCTGCTCCGGCACGGGTTCCTCCGCCGTCTTCACCGGACGCGGCAACGTGTCGTGTGACACTCCGTCACATCCCTTCGCGGGTACTGCGCATGGCACCGAAACCGGTGAGCCGGACCAGGACGAGGGAGAGCGCGGTGGCGATGACGACCAGGAAGGTCGCGATCGCGCTCGCGTATCCGAAGTCGTAGCTCTTGAAGCCGGCTTCGTACATCAGGTACGGCAGGATCGCCGTGTCCGTGCCGGGCCCGCCCTGGGTGAGGATCAGCACGGTCTCGAAGTAGGTGAGCGAGCCGACGATCATCAGCACGCTCGATGTCGTTGCCGTGTTGCGGAGTTGAGGCAACGTGATCGAGAAGAACTGCCGGTAGCGCCCGGCCCCGTCAATCGCCGCCGCCTGATAGAGCACTTCGGGAATCTGCCGAGCCCCACCCTGATAGATCAGCGTGTGGAACGGGATGAACTGCCACCCCCCGACAAACACGATCGCGAGAAACGCACCGCTCGTGGAGCCCAGTGTGTCCTGGTGGATGACACCGAAGTTCGGGTCGAGGAGCGCGTAGAAGAGCAACGCGATGGCGGTGGAGGAGAGCAGAAACGGTACGAAGAAGATCGCGGAGAGGACGGCCCGGTTGCGCTGACGGCCGGCTGCCCAGACCCCGAGGAGGAGAGACACGACGGTCTGGAAGGCCCAGCTGGTCACCGTCAACAGGACGGTGACGGTGAGGGATTGGGTGAGGCGGGAGTCGTGCAGCAACTTCTGCCAGTTGGCGAGGCCGACCGGTTTCGGGTTCCCGAGCCCGTTCCACGTGGTGAAGGAGAGGTAGACGGCCAACACCATGGGCGCAACAGCGAAGAAGACGAAGAAGAGAACCCCGGGCACAGCCCACACGACGTGAGGCGAATTCCGGTTCACTGCTGATTTCCGCTGAGCTGGAGCGCCCCCATAGGGGCGCGGGGAACTGCGCGACAAGCCACGACGCACCTGCACCCGACGAACCACCCCCACCGCGGAGCGATTACTCACTTCAACCCCTTGAGCGCGGCCACGAACTGCTCCGGCGAACTCTTCCCCACGAACAGCTTGTTGATCTCCGTCAGCATCGGCGTCGACACATCCGGGTCCACCGCCTGATCCCAGCTCAACGTGAACGCCGGCGCCTGCTGCACCATTTGGTACTGGAACTTCGCGAACTCCGGATTGGGCGACGAGTCGAGAAGCTTCTCCGCGTTCGACGTGGTCGGAATGTCCCCGTTGGCAACGAGATCCTTCGCATACGCCTCCGACGCACAGTCTCGGAGGAACGCGATCGCCGCATCCTTGTTACCCGTCCGCGCGTTCACGGACCAGTAGTTGGTGGGATTCCCGACCACGTTACGGATATCGCCCGCACCCCCCTCGTACTTCGGAAACGCGAACCAGCCAAGGTTCGTCTTGGCGAAGTCGGGAAACTTCCCGAGCTGCGTCGAGTACTCCCACGACCCCATCAGATGCATCGCCGCCTTGCCCTTGGCGAACACCGCAGGCGCACCCCCATTGACGTACGACACAGAGCTGAACCCCTTGCCGAACGCCCCGTCGTCAATGAGCTGCTTGACGGTCTCGGCGGCCTTGAGAACAGCCGGGTCCCCCCAACCGGACGCATCCCCGTTCTTGATCTTGTCGAAGACCGAGGGCCCACCGATCCGATCGACCAGGTACTCCAGCCACATCAACTCGGGCCAGATATCGGCGCCGCCAAGCGCGAACGGAGTGATCCCCGCGGCCTTCAGCTTCTTGTTGATGTCGAGCAACCCGGCCCAGGTGGTGGGCGGTTGGAGCTTGTGTGCCGCGAAGACGGTCTTGTTGTAGAAGAGGATCACCGGCTGCATCCCGCGCATCGGTATGCCGTAGTTCTTGCCCTTGAGCGCACCCGCCGCGAGCACCGACGGCAGAAAGCCGCCGCTGAGCACCGGGTCGGACTTGATCGTGTCGGTGAGATCGACCAGCTGGTTCGCCTCCTGGTACGCCTTGATCGAGCCGCCGCCCCAGTTGAAGAAGACGTCCGGCGCGTTCGGCGAGCCCATCGCGGTGCGCAGCTTGGCCGGGTACTCGGCGCCCGGCACCTTCTCCAGCTTGATCTTGCCCTTGGCCTTCTTCGCCGCCGCCGACGCGTTGAACCGGGTGACGGCCTTGACCTGCACCTTCACCGCGTCGTCGCCGTAGACGAAGGCGGTCACCGTGCCGCTGTCGCCGGTGCTGTCGCTGGAGCCGCAGGCCGTGAGCCCGGTGGTGAGCAGGGTGGTGGCACCGGCGCCGAGCACCCAGCGCCTGCTGAACGTACGCCCGCCGTTGGACGTGTTGGGCTCCATGGACAGCACCTCTCGTACGAATGTTTCGAGCCGTTCTACGAATGTTCCGGGAACCTAAGGCGCGCTGGGGGGTTCGTCAAGAGGTCGCGCAGGGATACGATCGCCGCCATGACAGCCCCGGATTCCGCCGAAACCCAGACAGCGGGTCGGCCGACCCAGACCGCCACGCTCGCCGAGATCGCCCGCGAGGCCGGAGTGTCGGCTCCGACTGTTTCGAAGGTCCTCAACGGCCGCGCCGACGTCGCCCCCGCGACCCGCACCCGCGTCGAGGACCTGCTCCGCGTCTACGGCTACCGGCGCCGCCGTGCCGAGGCGACCCGCTCCCCGTTGATCGACCTGGTCTTCCACGAGCTGGAGAGCGCCTGGGCGATGGAGGTCATCCGGGGGGTGGAGAACGTGGCCCGTGACTCCGGGCTGAGTGTGGTGCTGAGTGAGAGCGCGGGGCGGCTCACTCCGGGCCGGACCTGGGCCGACCAGGTCGCCGCCCGCCGCCCGCACGGCGTGATCCTGGTCCTCTCCGGGCTCGACGAGTCGCAGCGGGCGCTGCTCACCAGCCGTTCCATCCCGTTCGTGGTGATGGATCCGGCCGGTGACCCGGGCGCGGACGTGCCCTCGATCGGTGCCACCAACTGGCAGGGCGGGCTCGCCGCCACCCGGCACCTGGTCGAACTCGGCCACATCCGGATCGGCGCGATCAGCGGACCGTCCCGGATGATGTGCAGCCGCGCCCGGGTGGACGGATACCGGGCCGCCCTGGAGACCGCCGGGCTGCCGGTCGACAGCTCGCTGATCACCACCGGCGACTTCCATCACGAGGCCGGTTACCGGCTGGGGCTGGAGTTGCTGCGCCGCCCGGACCGGCCCACCGCCGTCTTCGCCGGCAACGACCTCCAGGCGCTCGGTCTGTACGAGGCCGCGCGCGAACTCGGGCTGCGCATCCCGGAGGACCTGAGCGTGGTCGGCTTCGACGATCTGCCGGTCGCCCGCTGGGTGGGGCCGCCGCTGACGACCGTACGACAGCCCCTCACCGAGATGGCCGAGGCGGCGGCCAAGCTGGTGCTCGACCTCGGACGCGAGGGGGAGTCCTCGGCGGCGCGCCGGGTGGAGCTGGCGACCAGTCTGGTGGTGCGGAGCAGTACGGCACCGCCCGCCGGGTGACCCCGGTGGCTGGAAGGCGATGTGCCGGTGACGCGCGTGGCCGGAAGGTGACGTATTGACGAGTGGGGTCGGTCGTCCCACACTCCTCCGAAGCCAATCGGTTGCACAACCGAAACTTTCGGAGGCACCCGCATGAGATCTCTGAGAACCGGCTTGTCCCTGGCGGCCCTGTTCACCGGCGCCGTCATGCTCTTCGCGGCACCCGCCGCGCACGCAGCCGACACCCCGCTGCGCGACCTCGCCGCCGCGAAGGGCAAAGTCATCGGCACCGCGGTCACCGGCTCCAAGCTCACCGGCACGTACGGCGACATCGCGGGCAGTCAGTTCAGCTCGCTCACGCCCGGCAACGCCATGAAGTGGGAGACGGTCGAGCCGACGCAGGGCAGCTTCAACTGGGCGGAGGCGGACCAGATCGTCGCCTTCGCGCAGGCCCACAACCAGCAGGTGCGCGGCCACACCCTGGTCTGGCACAGCCAGAACCCGAGCTGGCTGACCAACGGCACCTGGACCTCGGCCCAGTTGAGCAGCCTGCTCCAGAACCACATCAGTACCGAAGTCGGCCGCTACAAGGGGAAGATCACCGCCTGGGACGTGGTGAACGAGCCCTTCAACGAGGACGGCACGTACCGCTCGACGCTCTGGTACAACGGCCTCGGCGCCAACTACATAGCGCAGGCGCTGACTTGGGCCCACGCGGCCGACCCGGCCGCCAAGCTCTACATCAACGACTACAACGTCGAGGGCGTCAACGCGAAGTCCACCGCCCTCTACAACCTGGTCAAGTCCCTGAAGGCGGCGGGCGTTCCGATCGACGGGGTCGGCCTCCAGGCCCACCTCATCCTCGGCCAGGTCCCGGCCACCCTCCAGCAGAACATCCAGCGCTTCGCCGACCTGGGCGTGGACGTGGCGATCACCGAGCTGGACGTACGGATGGCGCTCCCGGCGGACAGCACCAAACTCGCCCAGCAGAAGGCCGACTTCAAGAGCGTCATGGCCGCCTGTGTCGCCGTCGCGCGCTGCGTGAACGTCACCGTGTGGGGCTTCACCGACTCCGACTCCTGGGTCGACAGCACGTTCCCGGGCTACGGCGCGGCGACACCGTACGACGCCAACTACGCGCCGAAACCGGCGTACTACGGCCTCTCGGAGGCGCTCGGCGGTACGACCACGACCCCGCCGACCGGGGCGTGCTCGGCGACGTACAGCGTGGGCAGTCAGTGGAACACCGGGTTCACCGGGCAGGTGACGATCGCCTGTTCCGGGGCCTCGCTGTCGTCCTGGAAGGCGAGTTGGACGTACGGCGCGGGCCAGCAGATCACCCAGGCCTGGAACGCGACCTGTACCCAGTCGGGCACTGCGGTGAGTTGTGCGAACGCGAGCTACAACGGGACGGTTCCGGACGGCGGTTCGGTGTCGTTCGGGTTCAACGCGTCCTGGAGCGGAAGCAACCCGGTACCGGTGGTGACCCTGGGATGAGGGAGGCGGGGAGGGACGCGTGGGGGAGCGCGGGGGAGTGAGACGGGACTGAGAATCGTGAAATTTTCCGTAGAAAACCGTCTCGGGACGTCTCCCCTAACTTTCTCCTAATAATTCACACTTACGTTCCTCCCCGTGACGGACACAGAGAACGTTGACGAGGACAGACGAGTGGGCCGGCGATCACGAGTGCTGAAGATCGCCGGCCTCACTCTGGCCGGTGCCCTCGTCCTGGGTGTCGCCACGGCCGGCTGGGCCTACTGGCACCTCAACAGCAACATCAAGAGCGTCGACATCGACAGCGCGCTCGGCGCCGACCGCCCCGCGAAGGCGGTGACCACACCCTCCGCCGCCGCGTCCGCGTCCGCCGCCCCCGTGCCGACCGGCTCCCTGAACATCCTGGTCCTCGGCTCCGACTCGCGCAGCGGCAAGGAGAACAAGGCACTCGGCGGCGGCGACAGCTCCGGCGCCCGCTCCGACACCGCGATGGTCGTGCACATCGACGCGGGCCGTAAGAAGGCCACGATTGTCAGCATCCCGCGCGACACCCTCGTCACCCGCCCGTCCTGCCCGCTGTCTTCGGGGGGTTCGACGTCGGTGGCGTACAGCGCGATGTTCAACACCGCCTACTCCGTGGGCGGTCCGGTCTGTGCGGTCAAGACGGTCGAGTCGATCACGGGCGTCCGTATGGACCACTACATAGAGATCGACTTCGCGGGCTTCGCGAAGCTGGTCAACGCGCTCGGCGGTGTCACGGTCACCACCACCCAGGACATCGACGACGACGACAGCCACCTGCACCTGAAGAAGGGCACCCACCACCTCAACGGCAAGCAGGCCCTCGCCCTCGCCCGCACCCGGCACGGCATAGGCGACGGCAGCGACCTGGGCCGAATAGGTCTCCAACAGATGCTGGTGAAGGCCCTGTTGACCCAGATCTCCACCAACGACCTCCTCACCGACCCCACCAAGCTCTACGAGGTCACCGACGCGGTGACCGACAGCCTCACCACCGACACCGGCCTCGACTCCCTGAGCGAACTGATCAGCCTCGGCCAGAGTGTGAAGGGCCTGTCGGCGGACGCGGTGACGACGGTGACGATGCCGAACGTCACGGCACCGTCCGACCCGAACCGGGTGGTCGCGAAGGAGCCGGCGGCGAGCGATCTGTGGGAGTCACTGCGCTGACCTGCGTAGATACGGAGGCGGAAAAAATCTTCGGGGAATTCCGGCGAGTGTGTCGATCCGCTCGCCCCTCGTTCGACGCATGGTTGAAAGGCCGGGAAGAGCCCGGTCGGACACCGTCAGAGAACGTCAGCGAACGACCCGAGGAGTCACCATGCCCCGCTATCTCTCCCTCGTGCAGATCGACGAGAAGACCGCCCCCGCCGAGGGCCCCAGCGCCGAGCTGATGCAGCGCATGGGCGAGCTGATCGAGGAGATCACCAAGGCCGGGGTCATGCTCGACACGGCCGGTCTCACCCCGACCGCGCAGGGCGCCCGCGTGCACTGGGAGGGCGGCAAGATCTCCGTGACCGACGGCCCCTTCACCGAGTCCAAGGAGGTCGTCGGCGGCTACGCGCTCATGCAGTGCAAGGACATGGCCGAGGCGATCGAGTGGACGAAGCGGTTCCTGAAGGTGCACGAGGAGTTCTGGACGGTGACGTGCGAGGTGCGGGAGATCGCGGAGGGCTGAGCCTTCCCCGGCTCCGCGCGGTTTCCGTGGCCTTTCCCGGCCTTCCTTGGTCTGAGGCCGCCGGGGGTGTTGCATGGTGGGTTGTGACTCCGGAATCACAACCCACCGCAGACCCGCGTGCCACCGCCGCGAACGCTCGCGGCAACGCCACGGACCCGCACAGCACCATCGAGACCGTCTTCCGCATCGAGTCCCCCCGCATCATCGCCGCCGTGGCCCGCCTGGTCCGCGACGTCGGCATCGCCGAGGAACTCGCGCAGGACGCGCTGGTCGCCGCGCTGGAGCAGTGGCCGAGGGACGGCGTGCCCGACAACCCGGGCGCCTGGCTCATGGCCACGGCCAGGCACCGCGCCGTCGACCTGATCCGGCGCCGCGAGAACTACGCCCGCAAGCTCCAGGAGATCGGCCGCACCCTGGAGACGACGGCCCCGCCCGAGGAACCCTCCGCACCCGACGACATCGACGACGACCTCCTGCGCCTGGTCTTCACCACCTGCCACCCGGTCCTGTCCCCGGAGGCCCGCACCGCCCTCACCCTGCGCCTCCTCGGCGGCCTGACCACCCCCGAGATCGCCCGCGCCTTCCTCGCCCCCGAACCGACGATCGCCCAGCGCATCGTCCGCGCCAAACGCACCCTCGCCACCAAGAACGTCGCCTTCGAGGTCCCCTACGGCCCCGACCGCGAGGCCCGCCTGGGCTCCGTCCTGGACGTCATCTACCTGATCTTCAACGAGGGTTACGCGGCGACAGCAGGCGACGACTGGCTCCGCCCCAGCCTCTGCGAGGACGCCCTCCGCCTGGCCCGACTCCTCTCCGGCCTGATGCCGAAGGAACCCGAAGTGCACGCCCTGGCCTCCCTGTTGGAGTTCCAGGCCTCCCGCTCGGCCGCCCGCACCGCCCCGAACGGCGACCCCGTCCTCCTCAAGGACCAGAACCGCCGCCGCTGGAACCGCCTCCTCATCGCCCGCGGCATCACCGCCCTGGGCCGCGCGGACGCCGTAGCGACAGGCGCCCCGGGCCCCTATGCCCTCCAGGCCGCCATCGCCGCCTGCCACGCCCACGCGTACACCTACGACGAGACCGACTGGCCGACGATCGCGACCCTGTACGGCCTCCTCGCCACCCGATCCCCGTCCCCGGTGGTCGAGTTGAACCGCGCGGTCGCCGTCTCGATGGCACAGGGCCCGGCCCCGGCACTGGAGATCGTCGACACCCTCGCCACCGAACCCGCCCTGCGCGACTACCACTTGCTCCCGAGCGTCCGCGGCGATCTGCTCCTCCGCCTCGGCCGTACGACGGAGGCGAAGGCGGAGTTCACACGGGCGGCTTCGCTGGCGCGCAACGAACGCGAACGCCAACTCCTGCTGCGCCGGGCGGCGGAGGCGTCGTAGGGCAAAGGGGGTCCACGACCTTTGACCGTCAGACGGGCCGCCCGATCAGCATCGCCGGCGCCCCCGCCACCCGAGTAAGGAACACGGTCGCCGAGTTGGGCCCCTGAGGCTTCACCTTGCGCCGCAACTCCTCCGGTTCGACAGCCGACCCCCGCTTCTTCACGGTGAGCACGCCCACCTCCCGCTCCCGCAGCAACGCCTTCAACTTCTTGACGCGGAAGGGGAGTTGATCGGTGATTTCATAGGCGGACGCATACGCAGTCGGCCGTAGCTCATCCGCTGTCACGTACGCGATGGTCTCGTCGACAAGACCGCCGCCGACCTCCTCCGCGACCTCGGCGACGAGGTGGGCGCGGATGACGGCGCCGTCGGGTTCGTACAAGTACCGCCCCACGGAACGGACTTCAGGGTCCGGAAGTCCCCGCCCGTGCAGAACTCGCGGTCCGGGGAGGAGAGTTGCCCGAACTGCCCCCGCCCGCACACCCGTCCCGAACCACAGCACCGCCTCCTTCACATCACCCCCGTCCGAGATCCACTCCGCCTCGGCCGCCGCCGGGATCGCCTCGTGCGGTACCCCGGGTGCGATCTTCAGCGCAGCGAGCGGGGCCGTCGTAGCCGCGCCGATGGCCCAGGACAACGGGGGCGAGTACGCCTCGGGATCGAAGATGCGCCCCCGGCCGCCGCGCCGCGCGGGGTCGACGAAGACGGCGTCGTACGCGGACGTGTCCACCTCCGTCACATCCGCCTCGCGCACCTCGATCAGCTCGGCCAGCCCCAGTGCCTCCGCGTTGGCGCGCGCCACGGCAACCGTCAGCGGATCGCGGTCCACGGCCAGGACCCGTACCCCCGCCCGCGCCAGCGCGATCGCGTCGCCGCCGATTCCGCAGCAGAGGTCGGCGACGGAGGTCACGCCCAGGTCCAGGAGGCGGGCGGCGCGGTACGTGGCGACGCTTGTCCGGGTCGACTGTTCGAAGCCGTTCGGGGTGAAGAACATCCGGTCGGCGTCCTCGGGCGTGAACTTCGCCGCTGCCGCCCGTTGGCGTAGCCGGGCCTGGCCGAGGGCCGCCGAGACGAGGTCGGCGGGGTGGTCGCGGCGCAGCCGGGTGGCGACGGCGAGTTCCTTGGCCGGGTCGGTGCCGCGGACCTCGTCGAGGAGGGCGCGGCCCTCGGGGGTGAGCAGGGCGGCGAAGGCGCGTACGGGGTCGTGCGTCGGGTCAGTGGGGTCGTTCACCGGGACATTGTGGGCCAGTCGGTGGACGGTGTGCCTCCGGTGGCGGTGTGTTGGCGGTGTCGGCGCGGGATCGGCGCCGGGTCCTGAAAAGATCCGACCCCATGCGAGTAGTCGTACAAAATGACATCAATCGGGCGCGCGGAGGGCGAGGGGCCTGGGGCGATCGGGGTCGGATGACGGGGGTCGCCCGTGGCGCGCTCGCCGCCCTCGCGCTCGCCGCTCTCGTCTCCGGCTGCGGTCAGCCCGGCTCGGGCGCGGCCGTCCACCCGGCGCAGGGCGCGCAGCCGCTGCACGCGCCCCCGGCCCGCGCGCTGGACTCCTACGCGACCAAGTTGCGCGCCGCGTACGCCGCGCGGGTCGCGGCGGCCAAGCGCTGGGGGCTGGCGAAGGTGCCCCTCCAGGCCCCGCCGGCGCCCGCCCACAAGCCGGAGATCACCGCGCGCAAGGGCTTCGAGGTGGACGACCAGGAGGAGCTGAACCTCCCGCCGGTCTTCACCACGATCCCCACGAAACAGAAGATCGTCTTCCTCACCATCGACGACGGCGAGGAGAAGGACCCCGCGTTCCTGCGGATGATGAGCGACCTGAAGATCCCGTACACGGCCTTCCTCAGCAACTACCTGGTGAAGGACGACTACGGCTACTTCCGGAAGATGCAGTCCCAGGGGCACACGATCAACAACCACACCCTCACGCACCCGTACCTGCCGGGCCTGTCCTACGCCGAGCAGAAGCGTGAGATCTGCGGCATGCAGGACATCATGAAGAAGCAGTTCGGCAAGGCCCCGACGCTCTTCCGGCCGCCGTACGGGAACTACAACCACGACACCCTCGTCGCCGCGAAGTCCTGTGGCATCAAGTACGCCCCGATCTGGGACGAGGAGGTGTTCGTCGACCACTGGGAGTACCGCGAGGACGACCGGTCCCTGCACCCCGGCGACATCGTCCTGACGCACTTCCGGGGCCGTGCGGACTGGAAGGGCACGATGGTCGACGACATGCGCCGCTTCCTGGGCAAGGTCACGGCGGAGGGGTACGCGGTGGCCCGCCTGGAGGACTACCTGTGAGGGTCCGGGTACCGGTGGCCGTCGCTCTGGCGGCCACCCTCCTCACCGGCTGCGCCCAGTCCGTCGACCCCATCGAACGGCTGGGCAAGAAGGCCGCCCAACGCGTCCGCCCGCACGGCCCGACCCGCGAACAGCCGTACCGCCACTGGGGTTTGACGGCCCCCCTGGCCCCCGCTCCGAAGCCCTCCCCCGGGCCCGCCCCTCGCTCGGCGGGCCCGGGCCTCCCACCCGTCGTGGACCACGTCCGCACCCACGACAAGGTCGTCTTCCTGACCTACGACGCCCAGGGCACGGGCGCGGACACGCGGCGGGACCCGAGGTTCGCCGACCTGGTCCGCGAACTACGGCTCCCGGTCACGGTGTTCCCCACCGCACCGCGACACGGCCACTTCGCCGGCCTGCCCTACGCCACCCAGCGCAGCGAGATCTGCGGCCACCGGCCCCGGCCCAACTCCCGGCTGCTCCGGCCCCCTTACGGCACGTACGACACGACGACCCGCCGTGCCGCGGCCGACTGCGGAGTCTCCGCCCTGGTCCTCTGGCGGGCCTCCACGACGACCGGAACCCTGACCTACGCCCGGGGCGACCACCGGCTCACCCCCGGCGACATCGTCCAGGTCGGCCCGGCCGACAGCACGGCCCGCCTCCTCCGGGGCATCCAGGAACGGGGTCTGACGGTGGGGCGCCTGGAGGACTACCTCTGAGCCGATGGAGCGAGGGCCGGCCACTCCAGCCCGTCCGGCGTTCGAGGACGAGGCCGTTCAGGCCGAAGGGGGGTCTGGGGGCGCAGCCCCCAGGGACGGCGGCATCAAGCACAGGCCCGCCGGACAGCTCAGGGCGACGGAGAAATTCCGCTCAAGCGCCGCGGGCATTGGCACTCCGCTTGACCGAGTGCTAATCGCAGTCATAGTCTCAGACCTGGCACTCCCCCCTGGAGAGTGCCAATAGCGACGGGCAGGTCCGGCACCCGCGACGACGGATCGACCTGGTCGCCACCTCAGACAGTTAACCCCGTGAGATCTCCGAAGGGGGAGGTCGGATCGTGACGACCGCCAGCTCCAAGGTTGCCATCAAGCCGCTCGAGGACCGCATTGTGGTCCAGGCACTCGAAGCCGAGCAGACCACGGCCTCTGGCCTGGTCATTCCGGACACCGCGAAGGAGAAGCCCCAGGAGGGCGTCGTCCTCGCCGTGGGCCCGGGTCGCTTCGAGAACGGCGAGCGCCTGCCGCTCGACGTTCAGACCGGTGACATCGTGCTGTACAGCAAGTACGGCGGCACCGAAGTGAAGTACCAGGGCGAGGAGTACCTCGTCCTCTCGGCCCGCGACGTGCTCGCGGTCATCGAGAAGTAGCTCACCCGGTACCACTGGTACCACCTGGATATACCGAGCTACACCCAGTTTTGCAGTGAGCTGCGCCCCTGGCCCCCGCGACCTTATGAAGCCGGGCGTCGGGGGCGTGGTTCGTTTCACCCACGTTTTCCGAGAGGGCTGAACCGCTCCCATGGCGAAGATCCTGAAGTTCGACGAGGACGCCCGTCGCGCCCTCGAGCGCGGCGTCAACAAGCTTGCCGACACGGTCAAGGTG
>Ga0307515_10003018_pt1 | contig 35729 bp, 42 predicted proteins | sample 17_EM_MG_FD_194513 | JGI IMG/M metagenome (GOLD analysis project Ga0307515, IMG submission 194513) | Populus trichocarpa ectomycorrhiza microbial communities from riparian zone in the Pacific Northwest, United States - 17_EM | ecosystem: Host-associated > Plants > Roots > Unclassified | place... | reverse complement strand
AATAGGCAACTCAAATCTCTTGACCCCAGCCACAAGCGCTTCCTCCATCATTGATCCCTCTCACACCCACCTGAACCGTATCTCCAGACTTTTGCTTTGCTTCCTAATCCGACTCTGTTTCTTCCTTGGTCCGGTGGTGTTTCCGTTATCTCGGTCTTACCGCAGTTTGGCGGGCGAATTTCTCCCTTTGCGCAATCGCACGTTCCCTCATCTCCCCCACATGTCGCTCGAAACTTCGCAGCAAGATGACCAAGCCCGGTGATTCTTGTATTCTTCCGCGGCTCGAGTTGTACCGGAACGGCATTTCCGACGCTAAACTCCATGGGAGGCACGCATCTCCAGAGCTAGTGACTACAACCGGTATATTCCGCACACCTCGCCGAGCTTCATTTCCGTCCGGCAGATTACTCATTTCCGCTCCTTTTCCTGGCTAAGGGACTTGGAACGGATCGGGCCGCTGATGTGCTTAGTTTGTTTGTTTTCCGCAAAACCTCACGTACTGCTATGGAGGACGGGCCCTCATGCACATGCGTGGGTGTGGAAGTCCTGCAACAATGTAACCAAATCGATTCCTGGTAGCGGTTCTTCCCCATTACCTGTCAACCAGCCTGTATCCGCTCCATAATACCGGACCGTCGGCGAGGGCCTTCCGAAAATTTCCCACCTGCACTCCAATGACCTGCCCATACCGCCGGGTTTCTCTTCATAAGTGGCCCTGCAAGATAAGAGACTCGAGACGCGTTTCGCCTCCGTGCGGTTTCCTCGCAAGGTGTATAGTGGGTATTTCATTCCTGCGCTCATTAATATCCCCTCATCGGTCCGTAGTTTACGCCTGGCTGCGGCTCGGAGGACCACGCCACCGACGCCAATCCCGAGAGACATCCTTAGTTTCTGATCCATGCCAAACCAACCGCCCTCATACGTGCTCACAATCTTGATCAACTAATTACGTTAGTTTCAGCAGCATCGCAATCCACATACGCTAATGCATAATCCTTCCAGGAACCAATGATCCCAGGGACAAACACAAACTATCCGTCCTAGGACTCGTGAAACGGACAAGTGAGCTCGGCAAAAAGCACGCTTACCTGCACAGGATTGTGCAAGGCGACACTTGAGTGAACGACGATGTTCTCCCTCACCTCAATACGGACTTTGTAAGGTTGGTTCGTTCTCTGGCCGTCCTTGGATGTTCGATTCTGACAAGACGAGACAAAGCGGGCCGGCGTGAAGAAAGGGAGCAAACGAAAACGATGTGCAGCTCAGCCCTTTCATATTCACCAGATTTTGTACGGCAGGAAAACAAAACGAGTTCCCTCTTCGAAGCTAAACTCCTTCGGGACCAGATTTTTGTCGCATCCTCGTCCCAAATCCACTCTTCCCTATTCCGTCCATATCCTGGTGGCCCCTCCCTAATTCCACAATTCAGTCGCTTCGCACTTTACGGCCGTAGTGAAGGATTTTTGTCCTCCCCAGGGTATATTCATATCGGTGCTATCCGAGACCTTCCAGGTCTCTTTACCTTGGGGATTTTCACGTGTACCTGGTCAGGATGACCTTATTTACCATGGACGATCCACCCCTCAGGAAGTCGTGCCGAGGATATCCCGGAGAGATGAGTGCGGTTCTCAACCGACTGGACGAGATGGTGAACAAAGGGTACCGAACAACGTCGAACGTTGTATCTGCACGCGTTCGCTGTACCTCGTGGAACCCCACGTTGACCTTGAATATACTCGGGCGTTGAATAGGATTGGTTCGAAGCGTTCTGAATTGACTCGACAACGTGGAAGCGATTTGCTCCCGGAGATAAGTGTTTTTCATCTCCAGATGTCGCATATTGATATACATACAAGGGCGCAAGATCCATTCGCGACGCCCAGAGGCAGAGGGTACGGATAGCACGGGTGAAATGTCACGGTATGAGCGGTATGTGTAGCGAGACGCGAAGGTCAAAGCCCATCCGCCCCAGCGAGGACCGCCAGCCACAACTGATATAAGCGTCCCGAGGAGGGTTGCCCGTCCGTAACGGAGAAGTTACGACACCAAACCTATCGAACGAGGTCAAGAAGAAAAGTCATCACGATAGGATCGCCATGGAACCCACGGTCAAAATCCCGACAGTGCGTACAAACAACTTTCGTAAATCACACAACGAGGCTGTAGATTGCGTGTCGACCATGGGATAATCGCAACCCTCCCAGGTCCCTCTCAGCCAGCGCTGCAGTCGCCCATCTCATCGATAACGGATACCCGACGTTTGACTCCCGAAGAAACGTAGGAGAAGCCACGGATATGACCGCCAGAAGCAAACGATAGTCGACGATAAAGGTCGGTAAGAATCGCCATCTCCCGCGCCCGACCCCACTTGAGTTGGTGGTTTCGTACGTACGTATAAGCACTAGATTCCACGAGGAAAATAGTCTAGCGACCATTGAGTTTGGGAAGGGGCGCTACCCATTGAATTGCAAACTTTTTGACTGATCGCAGGAACCGTTCTATTCAGTCTGCTTCGGTTTTTCGCGAAAGGGGGCCACCCCACAGTGGTACATACTGTGAACGTGGGTGCCATCTTTTTTTTATTTCTCCTTTGGTTGGATGCGCCACATGATCACCGCATAAAAAACGGGGGGGTTGGCGGGTTGAGGTGGATGAATCTGCCACCCGAATGAATTCCCGAACGCGCCCCAAGCGGTCGCCAATAAGGAGAGAACGTGATGAGATGGTGGGTTCGGAAAATGAAATGGGTCCGTCTGCTTGGACGTCCCAGAACTTTTTGTTTCCCATTGTGAGGCTAGAAGAGCGGGAGGGTTTCAACGATGTGACCCCAACACCGGTGTACATACCCTCGAGCTCTAGGTTTGATCCCCCTCATGCACAGTGAGGGACCCGGACCTTTCAACTTTATTTCTAATGGAAAAAAAAAGTTTAAAAAAGTTCGATCCATCAGAAAAAGGAAAAGGGAAGACAGCGGTTTGGCTCCCATTTCTGTCACTCACCGCCACAAACCGGACGTCGGCAATTTTTTTTTCTTTAAAGATCTTTCGAAGCAATCTTGCCATAAACGAGCTTCCGACATCGGCTGACAAAAAAAAAAAAGTTGGTGACGCCAGACGCAGATCCAGAGGGCGTTATCAGGCGCGCACAAGAGCACGACGTGAACGAAAAGACGAAAGCAAAAAAAAAAAAAAAAAGAGCTTTCACAGTGAAACGAGGAGACTCTCGACGGGGCACAAATTGAAGTGCAAAAAACTAGGGGCTGAGGTATATATCATTCGGAACGTTCATTTCCTCCATTCCGCGAGGGACAACCTTCCCAGATGCTAAGGTAAGCACGACCGCCTTTTCACACAGCGATAAGGATTTGAAAATATTGGTTAGACTTCCTCGAAAGCGGTACCCGAAAGCCACGAGGGTAGCGCTTGCGGAACTCGTGGCCGACCAGCCGTTTATGCCATGAGCCGCATCCTGGCACGCATTTTCCCCAAGGCTTCCTGAGGGAGTTCATCTGACCTGTTCGAAACCAGAGGGATGCTTGTCCTTCGCCGGACCCTTTCTCTTTTTTTTCCAAACTCTCCCCTCATCCCTATCGTTACAGACCATCATCGGGCGGGACCTAAGGATCCTCCCCCACTCCAATTTTGTTATCGATGCTATCATTTGTATGTCGTATCTCCCCCTTCTCCAAGTTTTCCCCGCACTCACGCGCACCCGGGGTAACTAACCCCCAAACCATCATGCCGAACGGCGATAGCCAAAATAAACTCCTCCACGAACAAAGGACAAAGCAAAGTCCAGGGTTTTGAAATTCGGATGTCGGGTTCGCAGTCAGTACAGAAAAAGAAAAAAAACAAGTGGAGCGTTTGCGATATCGGAGGAATCTGTTCCCGAGTTGGTGACTGTATACGCCCGTTCCGCAGCTCGGTCACCTCGCATCAGTCGGCGACGATAAGGAATCTTTACTCATCCAGTGAACAATTGGGATGAAAGGGGATACCATGACTCCTGACCGAGGGCGAAGGATGGCTTGAGAAAGTGAGTGGCCGAGGTTCAGTAATACGTGTAAACCCATCACCCCCAACTCGCAATCCACGACGAGTCTACAGGTTTCAGATGAGTCGTAAATTACCCATGAGGGGACCTCGTTGTCCTGGCGCTCGGTGGAGCACGGGCCGCGGAGGAAGCAATTCCGCCCCGTCTGTCCATTCTCAATTCTCTCCTCGAAATCGTGCGGCTGTAACTAACGCACGTGTGATAACCCCAAAGGCTCCCCCACAATATCCACCCAAGAGGAAGAACGTTTTGGTCGCTCCACCAACACTGACTTGTATAGGTAATACGTAGACGCACGCAACTCACTGCACGTTCTTGATGGATATTACGAGAACTCGGAGTCCGAGATAACGAAGTTAGTCGGAGGGAGAGTGGGGGGACGGTCTCCACCATTTCGAGGGGTTTTCCAATGGGACCACCGACTCCCCTTCTTCGATCCAAAAGGAGAATCTCACTCATTGGACTCCTGGAGAGCCGCTTTTGATCCCTCGATTCATCCGAACGAAAAACCCGATTTTCAAAAGCGGCGTTGTCTCATTTCTTGAGGGGGCTTTCAGCGGATGGGTAAGAAACAGAGGAAGAGGGAGGAGGAACTCGCGTCGACCCGGGTGCCAGAAAATGGAGACGGACGCAGCCGGGGCGATCCATGCGAGCCGTCAATCTAGCAGTCAAGAACCCTCTCCAGGGGTCAATGCAGCTATGTAAAACATTCAACTCGGCATCACGAAAAATTGATCAGAGGGAACCAAAAACCTGTCCAACGAGTAATCGAAACATCAGGGACAAAGTCCGCACAGCGCATCAGATAAGATCAAACATTCAGTTCCTCAGACACGTCTCGGACCGCCACGCAACAAATGCAAGTGCAGAAGTGAGAGTCGCAAGCGCGCAGGTCTTGTTCCAGAGAACTAATAAGGGGGTCTGAGAGAGGAAAGATAGGTCAACGTGTCTAGGGGATATGAGCTAGAAGTGTGCCAGGCTGAGTGGAAAATATGTATATATATCGGTACAATCGACTCTCACTCTGAATAGTCGATCGAGAGATAGAGAGGCAAAGATGTGGGATGAGTTGTATATGTGGGATGAAGCGGATGTAGTGATGGTTGACTTCATGAGGCGATGTCCGAGGCCAAAGTGAAGAAGAAATTGTATATGTACAGCAGAAAATGAACGGCATGTGAGCAGGGGTAGGGAATAACGATAAATGTCAAAGTTACAAGCCAATGCCCAACGCCCAAGGGAAATCATAACCAGTCGCATCCAAGTCGCACGTGCATAACGAAATGTAATACGCGCACAGTTTCGGGCAAGTGGCAAAAACGTTGGAAGGGGTTAAACCAACCATGGAGTGCAGCAACGAGATCAATCTCGTAATAGTACAGAAACCGCGGTGTATAGATGTGAGGTGACATTCCATGAGGGTAGTAGACGTGATGGTGTTTTTGAGGTCGTGAAGGGTAAACATTATTGCAATCCGTTGATCCAAGAGGCGTAATGTGGACGCATAGAAGGTGGCCAGGGAATATCGATAGGCGAGCGAAAGAATGAGTTTACGCGAGTTGATGGTGGAAGGCATTCTGTTTCACGGTTGTCAGGCGTTAACGTCCTCGAGGAACAGGAGGCAACGCACCATAAATAGAGAGAAAACCTCTATATGGCCAAGAGCAATTCAACTCTCGACCCCGACAATTGAGAGGCCAGCCGGCGACTCAACTCGTCCTCTAGTACCCCAGATCTGACCAGTGGTACCGCTTGTCCAATTGAACCATCCACCGGGTCCAGTTCCGTTACCCATCCACCACGCGGTTGGGCCAGACGATGGCTCCGTCTTCTCCTGAGGGACAGTAGGGGGAGTCGGGGAGTCATCCTCGACTGTACTGCCCTTTTCCCTGCTGAACACTCCCGGTGTGGGTGGCGAGCTCTGTGCAAAGCACCATTGCTTCACGAGAGCTTCGTGCAGCTCTGACGAGGGCAATTCAGTCACCAGTGGAGACATCGGTGCAGTGGGAGACGATCGGCTGTGTTTGGGTGTTGATGACGAAGACGATGAGGCCGAGGTGTTAGCAGAAGAAGTCAGCGAGGGTGGGAGTGGAGAAGCAACCCTTGGGGGAGTGGATCGTGGTGAGGAGCGCGGCGACGAGAACATGGGGATACCGTCCTTGAAGATGGGGGCAGAAGTGCCTGTATTCGACCCCGATCAGCTTTGATCGTGAACAGGGAAAGAACGGGTATGCTTACTTTTGGGTTTCGGCTCTGGGTGAAGCGCGAATGGTTGGTATACTTCCTCCAAACTGCCCGAACGACTCCTAGGAGGGGTGGGAGTTTGAATTGGAGAAGTAACCCTGACCTGAGAGGCAACTTGCTTGGTTGACTTCTGAGGAACCTGGGAGAGAGTGACACCTCCAGGGATGCCGCGACGCTCAGCCAATGGGGGTCGAGGGGTCTTGTCGGTTTGATTGGTAAGTTGCACCTTCCTCAAAGTGGGAGACGAGGGGGGAAGAGGAAGAGAAGGTGGGCTTGGAAGTACCGGAGAGATGGTGGGGAAGGGAAGAACACTGGTTTCAACCGAAAGACTGGGGGTGACGGGTGTGGGCTTCATCGTGCTCGGAGCGATAAACGACTTGTTCTGAGAGGGAGACGCAGCGCCGGGAGAGGAAGGAGGCCGCTTGAAGGAGACACGGTAGTTTTGGCCATTGTTATTGTCCCACCATTCGCCGGCACCAGGTGCAGTGAACCTTCCAACGAAGACGACGTTGTGCTCGGTAAGCTTCTGTTCGTAAAGCTCGAGGTGGATGACGAAGCTGAAACGATCCCATCTGAACTCCTGAGGACCACTCTCGCCATTTGCAAGTTGTCCGATGGCATCACCCACAGTCCTCGATCGAGGGAAGGGAGGAGGGAGCTGGGAGAGGGAGCTGGCGTGCTTGCACAGGACCTCCGAAGTTGTTTCCCAATCGTCGAGGGTAAACCTGAGAGCAACCTGCTTCTCAAAAGAGATATTGCGGACAAGAACGGACCCATAGAGAGCTGCAGGCCGGGACTTGGGAAGAGAAATAGCCTCGACGTAGATGTTGGCGTGGGGGTTAGAAGAGTTGGGAAGTTGAGTCGATTGATCGGGATCGATGATGGGGAGCGAACTCTGAACGGCGAGGGGGGAAGGGCCAGGAGAGTGTGGGAAGGGGAAAGCTGAAGGTTCCGCCTCTGTCTCGGTTTCAGTCTCTTCACCAGCAGGCTTCGAGATATTGGCCGGCTTGCCGGAACGGTTATAGACGCGGACCGATTCAAGACCGTCATCGGACTCCGCAAAGTGGACGTTTTTGTTGAGGTTGGGGGTAGCGGGAGCAGATTGAGCACGTAGGTGGGTAATCTGGGGGATATGGGGAGAAGAGGACGAAGACTTCAAGGAAGGCTTTAGAGGTTTGCCATTGGAAAGGATGATCGGTGAGGAGGTGTTCCTGGGAATTGGGGACCTCAAGGCGAGTGGAGAACTCTGGAGCTCTGTGGGAGATAGAGGAGAAAGCAATGATGAGGAAGATGGGAACGGCACCGAATCCTGAGCGGGTAGAGTGATGAAGAGGGAGGGATGACTTTTCTGCTGGGATTGTTGGGTAGAATCGTCGTTGGCCTCCTCTTGTTGGTCCTGTTCCTCATTGAAGTGGAACATGGCCCTTTTTTGAGTAGGCTTGCGTTTGGGCAGAGAGCCTAGGGAAACGAAAGCCCCTGATCCTGGTTCGTCAGAGAAGGAAGGACCACATGAACGCGTCCGCCTATGAGACAGACGGGGGCTGGCCGGGGTCGTCGTAGTCGTGGCCGCAGAAGGGGAGGGAGACGACGTTGAGGAAGACGAGGGGACGGAATAAGGCATTCTGGACGTCCTGGGCCTGGAGGGAGGTAGAGGGATGGAGGAGGAGGGGGGGGGGAGGTATGAGGAAACTGTGAGGGTCGGACGAGTTTTGTTCTCTTCTGTCAACAAAATCCCCTTCCGTACTCCCGGCACGTCTTATCAATTCGATGAAAATATTAAAAGAAATTTTCCTGATCGGGAAGTGGACTGCTTATCAAATTGGATTCCCACTAAGTACGAAATCTAGATCTCGGTTTTTTGCACGAAACCGTTCCCTTTTGGACTGGACGTGGTCGAGATGGATTCGAGGTGGATGGCTCTGCATTCCTCCAATCGTCAGAAAGAGAGACCCCTTTGTCTGTGGGAGCAACCTCTGCTGTGTCCATTTGTTCTTAGAACAAGAATCGCTCGATGTTGGAAGGCAACCCGCAAGTACCCATCGTGGAAGACCGAGGGACGCGTACAGTCGCTTGAGGTGAGAGCAAAAAGAGGTTTACGTACAACTCAAAGTGAAGAGAGAACTCACCCCTTCCTTCGATTCGCTAAGCCATACTTGTCCCGTCAATGGCCAGCTCAGAGTCTCTCAATAGATTTCAAATCACCATCTGTCCCCTTCATCTGTCGTCGTCTGTACACTTATTCCTCAACACATCTTGATCGCGTTTAGGAGGATTACTTTCGCCTATGGATCGGGGACTTTTCCTTCTGACGATCATTCCGGGCGAGAGAGCAGGAGGACGCTGTCATATTCTGCTTCTAGATATCGCCGGGGTACCATCATCCCATAGTTATTCCTCCCCCTGCCCAGGCGAACGTGCTACACTGCATTCCCCAATCCCGCTTTCATCCCCAGTCCGGCGATGCTAGCGCGGGAATCGTCATCTGACCCCGCCGAGTTTTCGACGTTCACCTGATCCCCTCCCCCCGACGCCCGCCTAGGGAACTGATGTGTCCCCCCATTCCAACAATTCAATGTTTCTCGTCTATGATGCAATGTCCTCCTCGCGAAACCTCTACGGAAGCGCGGCGACCCGTCCCAGTGATCTCGTGTACGTTACCCACTCATCCGGCGCGCTATTCCATTGGCAAACCCCGCCACCACGTACACTTGGGGTCATTGTCACTGTGCCCCATGACCAGAACATCACCCATCATGATCAAGGTTACCGAACTCCATCCCCAGCCAGTGACGCCGCCTATGTCGTCATCAATTTTCTAGCCCTCTTCAAGAAAAGACCCAGAAAGGTTAGAGATCGCCCTATGAGGTGCAAGAGCGCTCGGGAAGGAGCCGGGAACGGAACTCAACCGACTGAATACACGCCCACGCACTCTCACTCCGAGGTCTGCCCGGTTTATTCGGTTGACAATTCTGGTCTGCACTCGCGTGCTCTTCTTCGTCCGTCGGCGTAGTCCCACCTCCGGTAGGTCACGTTTGCCCGCCCGTCCCTGATTCACTCACAGCTGATCCTCCCGTGACCAGCTTCCCAGACCAGCTCTCCTCCCGTTCATTCTTCTCAGACTCGTGACCCCAGATTTCATTTGGCCCAGCTCTATTCCAACTTTTTCGGATTTGCATGTCCCATGACGGCGATGGCGATGACTATCAGAATCAACCCTTCATCTCCAAATTTCCACGAAACTTACTTACCATTTCGCTTCCACCCAGGCGTTAGGCCGATCACGAGTCTCTTTTTCGCTTCAGCCATTTTTTCATCTGCGGTGCTTTTTTCTCTTCCTCTCATCGAGACCTTTACAAAAGTCAGGACGCGGTCGCCTCCAACGACAAACCAGCCCCAGTCGCTTTGACCCGTTTCTGATCGGAGAGGACGGGCTTTACATCTCATCCTGCCAACTACCCTACCATGAGCAGCAGCCCGTTCTGGTGGTCCACATCCCATGAACAAGGAACAGTAGTCCGGCCTCAAGCGGCCTCCGAGGCATCGGAGTCGGGAAAATAGGTTATTTTACCTCTCACCTACGTTATCGAACCCCATAAGGAAGCACCGAGGTGTTTGGAGCTTCTGGCCTTGAGGCCGCGGCGAATGCTCAGAGAGCAAGTCCGCACCTCGAGTTGGGCTCTCGGCTGCGTCCATTGCGTGTTTCATTGTAGTGATTCGCGTTTCTGGCCCGGTTGTGAGGTGCGCATGAGCCGTATACTACGACCGATTGTTATGCCGGTGTTGGGTCATCCAGAACCCAATCCTTGTGTTTGGTTTTTCTTTTGTGGCGCTCGAGCTACTTATCAACCACTGACCAACATTGGCAGGATACTTCCCCTCCAGATTACGAAAAACTTTGGGATCCAAATGGTTCACTTCTTTCACATCTGAACGCGCCTTCTTACTCGCCGTAATTGTCCTCTTTTACAGCCGCGTCGTAAGGGACTGTGCTCGCTTGAACGCGCTCCAGCCAACCGCATACAAGTAAGTACAGTTCAGCACGGACGCATATGTGCCACTGATCATATCATCATGTAATCACTGGCAGGGCGATCACCGGAAGCCCGTCCCTGCCGAGTGCACTTACCCCACTGCCCCGACCCATCCACGTTCCCTCCTATTCATAAAACTCTCTTTTTGACACGTTTCGTTGTTCGCCTCCGGGAAACGGATACTCCGGAACGGAGCCACGCGCCGCCATGGTTCCACAAATACTGGCGTTCGATGATCTGGAATGGAATGGAACGATTTTCGTTTTCTCCTCTGTGTCCCTTGTTCGCTTCAGCAAACCATGGTTGGCGTTTTGACGGTGGAACGGTGATCCACCCCATCAATAACAATCATCAGTCACCACCACCAAGGCCGTCCGTTCCGTCCATATTCCGTTCATTGACCCAGTGTATTCGTGCTCACGACACTACACTGTGGGAAAGGTCAGTACAAATTTCCAGTCGCTATCGGGTCGTTCTTAGTACTGACACATTTTAGCGCCTTAATTCTCACAGTACGGAAAAATCCACCGTCAGTACTGCTGAACTTTTTGTACTGACGATCAATACTGACCTTTCCCACAGTGTCAAACACCCCACAGACGTCGACCAAGGTTTCCGCGAGAAACACGGAGTTGCCGTACAGAAACCGATATGTTGTCTTGCACGCTTATTTTCCTATTCCCGCCCACGCGTGGGGTCGGAACAGTGTTACCGGTTTACCGTTCGTTTGACCCGAACGGTTGGACGCTGGTAAGCGTTGAACGCACATATTTACCCGCTGTGGATATTGTTGGCGCGATTGTGAGGTTTCCCACTGATCTCTCCCCTAGGTATGATTGACAGGTTGACCCTCCCACTGGCTCCACCCCGGCGTGTCCGTGCGACTGCTTCACGGTGTCTAGACCTATCGTGCTTGCTGGTGATGTCATACCTTCCCTGGGAAAAGTCTAGGATAGGCGTGGTTCTTTGAAAGATTCCCCCGGCTGTGTCTGGTTTCACGTCATGCTCTCGGTTGTCTCGCCTCGCGTTACGACATCTTTACTCTGCTTTCATGTCGGTCATAAGGTCTGTTGATGCAAGGTGACGACGTGCTTCCTTTGGCCATTGTTTTTGCTGAGTTGTTGGGGCGCACTTACCATAAGAAAATAGAGCCGCTACCATCACAGGCGAAGTCGGGCACGGAACGTCACGCGTCGGAGAGCGTCCATCTATCATCAGACCACAGAACAAGGCACCAGACACGGCGATGTCGTAAATGGGCTTTTGAAAATTGTCTCGGACCTGATGGGGACCGGCAAGTACAGTGGGTGAATGCCAGTGGGTGGTGGATGTGATCGATTTTGATCTCGGGAGTGAGGATTAATTGTGGGTTTCCTCCTTTGTGTGCCTTTGTTGTTTTATTTTAGCGATCTACCCCACCTTCGGATGGAAGGAATGGCATTTCCATGTCCGTATCTGTGTCGTGTGCGCCATCTGTCGATACGTTTTGGTCGCCAAGGCGTTGATGACGGGACCAACTTCTCTGACCAATACACCGAGATGAGTCCTGGTATCATCGGGGGTAACTTAGTAAGTAGCGTGCTTGACGGTGATCATTATAATCGATGAAGACAGGGTGGGGTAACCTTCTTTCCCCGTTCCTTCCCCAATTCCTTTCTCGCTCCACCTCCACACGAACACGAGGGTTTTTTCTCCCGTGGAATATTGCCAATCTTTAGAAGGAATCGTGGCCCACTCTTCTACTTCTTCCGTGAAGGGGGAGCGAAACCTCCGCGTGTCGGCCTCGCCTCACGACTCAGGGCGGCTGTTTGTTGTTACTCGGTCGGAAATCACTCCCCTTTCCCTATCTCTCGCTTAGATTTTGAGCTCTCTTTGTTTGATAGTAATGCCAGTCGGTCGTTTCGGTTTTAAAACAACCTCTCATGACCTGCGGTAACACCGAATGTCTACAGAGTCCGAAAGTCCGTGGCGTATCGCGTCTGATATCGTACCGAGTCGTATCACTATCTTATCGTATTACCAAATTGGCTGTGGAAGGCGGTGGAAACGAGGAAGAGAGTCGGCATCCGATCAGAGAGAGGTTTTCTGGCGCTCAAGGAGCCGCTCACACTCGACCGATGGTTCGGGGGATTTAATCCTTATTTGTTTCCTGGTAAGCGCGCGCTTAAGTCCTAGAATCTATTTTTCATTGTTCGTTGGGGGAGAATGGGGTCTGGACTCATTTTCCTCCTTCGTGCAGGTTGGTGTTGATCAGCGTATGAGTCGATCTTTTCGTTTCTGGCGAGACAAATCACGAATGACAGACAGGGTGGGGAAATTGGATGTTCCTCGCCCCGCCATCTCCATGGGGAGTTTGTAACCGAAACGACTCGACCACCAAACGGTAACTTGATAAATCTTTGATGTTCCCCCCGCGTCCCAAACTTGGATAACCCCGTCGCTGGTCACCCTTCCCCTCCACTCTGTTACCGACCCCCCCCCTCACGGCGTTTACGCTCTTGTACAGCCGCAAAGCCTGGATTCCAAAACCGTTGCTAAGCGGACCCGCGTGTCATACAACGCCCACGGCGTTTTCGTAATCGAACCCGTCGGTCCACTGAACCTCTCAGATCTCAAGTGTTCGTTTTTGCTTCTTTTCCCATTGAGTGCCATACATTCACAGGGGCGTTGTGGCCTTGCTCCTTATGAATGCAGGACATATGTTTGATCTGACCGTGGTGATCGTGCCAAGTTGTGTAGTATGGCACTTCTCCCAATTTCTTTTTTTGGGTTTTCCCCCCTACTAGTCCAGGCTCCCGGTCTCTGCAAAGTTTTTCGGTGGGGTCGATGCGGTCTTTGCATTATGCTTTTCTTTTTTTCCTCTCCTCGCTAATTCCCTAGGGCCCTAACTCCGAGATCGGATGGTTCAATGGAGTTCGTCGACCACACACTGCCCACACCCTGTGCCTCGTGTCTTTCTTTTCGCCATTGCCTGGTCTGCATCTGTAGCTTGGACCTAGAATGGCAGGCCTGATATCACACCCCTCAAGCCCCCTGGTTTCCATTGACCCCCTCGAGTCTTGACGCTCTTACGTCCACCGGATCCGACACAATATTCACTGTCCATCTCAAGATTCGGGCTGGATTTCCTCTTTTTTTTTTTCCATAAGACTTTGATCTATTCCCCATTGAATCGGAAAGCGTTTCCTCATCAGATAATAATGATGACCGGAGACAGAACGGTGGTCCAGATTCGAAAGGAGCGGTCGAGCTTCATGCATTTTGCTAGTATGACGCCACCATGCTGTAAGGTCATTTTTTTACTTGTAGTAGTACGTTATTAATCTCGATACACCTGGACAAAGCTCAATTCATTCAGCTTCCACCCACGGTACCTCCCCTGCCTCTCGGACTCTCGTTCTTGTGGAGTGATTGGTACCTCCTCCTCGTGGTCCCACTGAATCACCGGCGGCAATATGACTCTTAAAATGCCCACTACCTGCGTCAATCAATCGTATTGCTCCACCTCCCTTACCACACTCGGGCCAGACTATGAAGCGTAACTAACCTGGGATCAGAATCGCCGTCGCCTTCCTCCCACTACCTCCCCCATGCGCTAGCCTCGAGTCGTTGCTGATCGCGGCGGCAGACCTTTCCCTGGGGGTGTTAACCCCCTTGAGTTTTTCTCGTGTAATGTTGTTAAAAACTGCCCCGCAAACTCTCAAGAATCCGGGGACGGATTCCACGGATTTTGGGCGCGCAAGCTGACAGCATGACCTCGATGAACAGACGGTCTTTCTATCCTCGTTCTCTCCCTTCGCCTAACTAGCGGTTGACCTCAGCCAAGGCGTCGGGGTCGTCAGGACTCGCATTGACATCGGCGAGAGAGGCACTCACCCCTCTCGACGACCCTAATAGTGTCTTGTGGAGGGAAGCCCAATCCCTGCGACACGTTGTTACTGTCGAAGATTCTCATCCCCTCGAACAGGGTCGATCGCACGTTCATACATCATGGACGATCCAAGATGATCCACCACGATCGTCGCAAGGACGTGTCTATCTCCGCCCTTATTCGCTTCCGAATTTCCCAACCTTCATACCAATGTGGTAGCTATGACCGGCGGGTGGCTCGGAGCAGATCGTCTGGGGCCGCTCTTTCACTCACAACGTTGGGCAGTCCGCAATTTCCAGGGGTATCCGAAGGAACGCAAGCTATGTTTCGTTGATCGGGAATGAGGAATAAGGCCAAAGGAAGATGAACAGAATGTAAAGTGGACCGAAAAAGTTATGGTAACGCTACAACGCTTCATGAAGAGACCCGGACAGCGACAGCCTGAGCAAACCCATTCTTATCATCTGCCGCACGAACGACTGGGTTGTATCCGATACCCAACTGATTCGTCGTTCCGACCGCGGAAACCCATAGACGCTCACGTTCAACTCCGCGTCAACATCCACTAATCCAACGCATACCACCGAGGCTTTACAATTTGTGTACACATGGCATCGTATTACTTTGGGTGTGACAGTAAGCTACGACAGGTTTTTCCGCCCCACGTACGGACCTTACGGTACCGCAAAGTTTCGTTACCATCGACCTCATCTAGAGGGTGAAAAAGATTGGGAGAACACGTGTACCAGCACCGTCACCGAAAACGTTGCGAAAGAAGAGACCGACAACAATGACCTCGGAGTTGGCGAAATTCTCTTTGGAGATTGCGGAAAAGTAAGCGAGGTTGGCAAGAACGAATCGTTACACCGCCAATGGCGATAGGTGCAGCATCTTTGAGGGTTTTGCGAGGATCCTTGAGTTCTCCGAGGACGTAGTTGGCGTTTTCCCATCTAAGGCATATTAGCATAACGTTGTCGCAGAATTCGAGGTATTCCCACCCTTTCTATGAATGAATGATCCGAAGGATTGCAGTAGAGTACGCATAGGCACCTCCACCGCCGTACCCATTCCCAACGCCGAGATCGAAAGCGCCGTCAACGTTATGTGGGTCGGGAACCCTCTGTCTAGCGAGGGCCGCAAGCCAGGAGAAAACAATGAAGAGGAAAATAACAACTTTGAAGACACCGAGAACGTTGAGCCTAGCCGGATACCTCAATTGGGTAATGTCGCATGCAGCAGGACGGCAAATGTGATGCAGGCGATTTCAATACCGTGTGCTTGTAATCCCCCTTGTGGGGTCGGGTCTTTAGCGTAGATAATGTAACGTCCAAACGCGAGTGAATCTCCAGACGGGAAACCCAGAAGAACCATGTGCGATAGAAGCATGGAAGCCGCGAGCAGCTTGGGATGGCGATATATGCGTTAGAGGCAGTTCTTTTCACTGGTAGAATGGTGAATAGCGAGACCGAATTCAAGGAATACGCTGGGACCGGCGAACGTGAGGGTGCCACCTGGATTGGTTCACAATACGGGCAAACGGTGTCATAATCGAATCTTACCGATAATCCAGAGGAACGACGAGACACCAACCGAACCGGTGAGGGAGAAGATACCGGAGGCTGTTTGGGGGGCTGGGTGGGAAATTCGGTCAAAATCCTAAAAAATTGTGTGGTTGGGAAACAACGTACTATACCCGTGCCAATTGTCTCGTTCAAAAACAAGTCGGCGCCAGTAATTCACAACTCCTGGTCTTCGTTGATGCGGTTAATAACCTCATCCCGGATGGAGGAAATGATAGAATCGTAGGGACCTTCGCTGTCCCGCTTCAAATCCGTACCGGTGAGCTTGGTATTGCTGCCTGACCGTTCGGCGTCGACCTTCGCCATCTTCGCAATTGGGTAGGTTTTGGATCGAGGAAAGTGATGAAAAGACCACCACGAAGAATCGCAGTCGTGCATTCTGTAGTCCTCTCCAACCAGGCATCCTCCTTCCTGTGTGACGGGGCACGTATCCAGGAGAATGGATGTCGCCATATTCGCCACAGAGGGTTGTACAACGACCCACACAGACTATGGCCGAGCCAAGACCTTGGGAGGAGGTTGAATGGGACAACGGCATCGACGGATGAGGTGCTTGACGGCGTAGTTAGCGTCACCGAGCATCAGTCGATAATTTTGGACAACGAAGTCTCGAGGTTTTTCAGCGGGTGCCAATCTCAAATGGCTCCCAAGCCTATCTTCATTGGCCTTGAAGTTCGACTCCCCGATGCGGCTACTAGGGGACCAACGGTCTTTGTGCTGGGAAAACGAGGGCTGCTCCATAGAGTTCCCACTAGGAAGTTTCGGCCCCACGATCCTCAATGGTCAATGGAAAAGTTAATCCCACCGACGAGCCGACTGGAGACCTGGTATTATCAACGCCACTGGAGAACAGCTGCCGTCTTGGGCCAAGTCGCGTCTCCATTTGCTCTCGCTGGAAGCTGTACCCTGTACGCATTAACCGCGGTGAGAATCGCAGAGAGTCCTGGATGGAACCGGCACCTGAAATCGGTCTAATAGGATCGTTTTTTGGTCTCGGGTAGGTTGGGGTGTCCAGTGTTTCGTCATCGGATTTTCCTATGGTGCCACTAAATGTCTAAGCTCGTCGTCTCCTCTCTCGACAGTGGAGTGCTTCTTTTTTATCATCGATAAGCACATGCTCCATGGGTGTGGCTTGCTACTTACCAAAGGTACTGCTCCTGGCGCATCACATGGAACCCGAACCATGACGTCCCATATCCCGCGGGTCCTTCGTCTGGACAAAAAGATGTCGAGATGATCTCCACCTACCGAGAAGAACTCGAGCGTTTGTTGTCACACTTCGCGATCGCCCAACGAGGTGGACCGGATCGAAAGGGTTGTGAGCTCGACGGCGCTGATAACCTCGAAGCTGCTCGAGCCGGTCGCCAAACACCCTGGGCAGCTGCCTTATCCGGGACACTTCGGTGATCCGAAAGGTACCCGACGGTGTTACATAGATGCTTCTCCCCAGCCATAATTGCATACCAGGAGGCGAACTTCGTTTGTGTTGGGAAGGTCGAATCAGAACTGGAGGCTGGAAGCGCCAGGGGTAGGAGCGAGAGTATTAAGGGGCTCGCGCTTCTGAGCTGTGAACGCAGGTGATGGTCAAATGGCATCAAAAATGGGGTAGAGGTTCATGGACTAACAAATGGCTCCATTGGCCAAGGCGGGCCGCGTTGACGGAGGCAACCATCGCAAGGAAAAGTACGATAGCCTTGGAGATCGTGAACATGGTGATGAATGGGTTTGTGATTCAATGGATGACAACTGCGCCAGACCTGAGGCCTTGAGGTCCGAGTGGCCGGGGAATAGAAACCGGATGAGCTGCACAGCGGCTGAGGAGGTTAAGGAGTGCATGGCGAGCCTTTTATGCGCGGGGGATCCCACCCAGTCCGCAAAACTGTGAGTTGTCCGCGGTTTGTTGAGAATATGTGAAGTGCGATCATACTCGCTCGTTTGAGGCTCCTGGAAGCAAAGCTGAAACTGAACAAATGCTGACGCAGATGGCCTGCTTTGACGACGCGCGCTTTGCAACCGAGTGGGTCATTCGGTTATAGCGAACCAAATAAATCCGAATGGTACGAGTCGTAAGTACGTTGAGATTTGTGCGGTGTGCGTTATATGCGTACACCGCAGGAGGTCATTGCGTCTAATCTCCACGACTTTGTTGCGTAGTTACTTGATTGGGACGAAGGTTCGCAGTGAGGATGACCACGGCGGCTGTAGCAATTCCCGACCCACTGGGGGTTCGAATTTATAGGGCGGTGTCCACCAATCTACCGAACTCGACGGCCCACCCCGACCGCTTACCGACGCACCCCATCCCCCTGTCATCTTTACTGTCTTTGTCTCGCCTTTAGTGGAGGAAGACAGCGGACCGCGGACAAAGGCCTTGCCGTTGACCGAGCTAATTGTTGGTGACCGAAACATACTGCGAACTAGGGAGAATAGTTTGCTATCCCCCTTACCTTGACCAGTACCAACAGTCTGCACCACGATGGCCGCATCGACGTCGTTGCCTACGCCAAAGGTTATTCAAGTCGATACGAGGGGTGCTGTAATACTTGGCGAGGAATCTCCAGAGGTACGCCTTCCGGTCACGCCGCTCATTTTCCCGTCTCACCCTCACCATCTCTCTGTCTATCTATGCAACTCGATCTGGCACCCTTTCTCACTATCCGGGAATCTAGACGAGGGACAGCAGGGGAATCTATTTGCCAAATTATATCGAACCCGTATCGCACATCGCCGTTGACGTGAGCACTCTTCCCCCATCTCGCGACGCTGAAACCGGAGCGCTGATCCACCCACTGACCATCCGTCTCTAGGTCGGCGGATCTCTTGCAAAGGTCGTCTACTTCACCCGTTCGCCAGAGCCACCAGCCTCACCCTCAATAGTCGCTACCCGGGGCAGCAGTCCTCCAAGTAACATCACCACTCCCTCCCCACCCGCATCCCCATCCAATTCCTCGCCCGCCATCAAACCCTCACACGGCAATGGAGCACTCACCCCCATGGTTCTTGACAACGGTCACCATAGTCCTCTCGACGAGGGGTCGTTACACTCTTCGTTGCTCCGCAGAGCATCCGTCCAGCACTTCCCTGGTGGTTCCCTCAACTTCGTCCGGTTCGAGACGGAAAAAATCGATGAGTGCGTCGAGTTTATCCAATCGCTGATACACCACTCCGCCTCTCTCAACGGGGTATCTATCGAGGAGATGCGTAAGGGTGTCAAGATCATGGCCACCGGAGGAGGCGCACACAAGTTCTACGATCTCTTCGGCAGCGTGCTGGAAGTAGAGGTCCGAAGGGAAGATGAAATGGAATGTCTCATCGAGGGGTTAAAGTTTATCACCCTCATTCCGGATGAGGTCTACTACTTCTCGGACGAGCTGATCTACTACCACTCGCATCTTTCGCACGTGGACAAACAGAAGAGCGACCTGGACCAGTTAGAACGACCAAGTGCAAACCCGCCGCAATATGGTGTCATTTTCGAAAGCAACCCGACTCCGCAGTTGCCATGTTTGCTTGTCAACATCGGTTCCGGCGTTTCTGTCATCAGGATAGATGAAGACGGAACGTTTGAACGTGTCAGCGGTACCAGTTTGGGCGGCGGGACTCTGTGGGGATTACTTAGCCTTTTGACGCCGGCGACAAGTTTTGATGGTATGTCACTGTGTTGCTTCCTGTGGAAAAGTGGCTGACTGCAGTGTCTAAGAAATGCTGGCGTTGTCCGAAAAGGGCGATAATTCTTCTGTGGATATGTTGGTCGGCGATATTTATGGGCAAGATTACGGTCGTTTGGGCCTCAAATCAACCACGATTGCCAGTTCGTTCGGGAAGGTGTTCAAGAAGGGCGTCCATAAATCAAACTTTTCAGCGGAAGACATCAGCAAGAGTTTGCTTTATGCCGTGTCTAACAACATTGGTCAGATAGCGTGAGTGACCATGCTGACTGATTTCGGAGGTTTCCGTATGTGTGGTCTGATCCGATGCGTCAGCTACATGAATGCCGAGAAATACAACTTGGAGCGTATTTACTTTGGAGGGTGCTTCATCCGGGGTGGGTATAAGCAGTATATCGGGGGGTCGCTACCGGTCGCTGATATGGGTTTCTAGGACACGCAGCGACCATCGGCACGTTGTCTTATGCTATACGGTTTTGGAGTAAAGGCAAGAAGCGGGCGCTGTTCTTGCGTCACGAGGGGTTCCTGTACGTGCCGAGTGTATTATTGTCCTGATTCCGGGTGTCGCACTGACGATTCTCTTCCCGCCAGTGGTGCGATTGGCGCATGGATTAAGAACATCACCTCCACAGATGCTTGAGATGCGCATAAGTTATGGATGTAATCGGTATACTCGCATGGTTGTAGGACACGGTGTACTTAGAGTGACATATAATCCGATTTTATTACTATTTTACGGATTACCATATTAGGAAGATATGGCCTTTTAAGCTTTCCGTCTCTTTCTCATTTTCTTCCCCCCGTTGCCCACTCCCCTTCGCCCCGACGACCACGATGGAGAGCCACTTCACCTCTTTCCCAAGCCCCACCGACCGCGGCGCGGTCCCCGTCTCCCACCCGGACTCAAAGACGACCAAGAAACCGCGGAACAGACACTCACCCTATCAGTTGGCCGCCCTCAATGAGCTCTACGACCAAAACGATCACCCTCCTCTTCAGGACAGGATAGCTTTGGCAGAGCGCATTTCCATGTGAGAACCCTATTCTACCTTCACCCCGTCCCCGACATGCTTTTTCTGTCGTGGGTTGGGTTTGTATCTAACCGATGTGACTGACCCTTCCATGTCTTCCCGCTTTGTTCCACGTACATCCTCCTACAAAAGGCCGACAAAGACCCTCAACGCATGGTTCCAAAACAAAAGGGCCTCGGACAAGAAACGGAAGGAGAAAGAGACCGAGTATCTCCACGCCTCGCTTCAACCGCAACCGGGACAAATTGGCCGACATAAATCTGGCGTTGCTGCGGCACTGGAACCTTCCAGCGGTGCCGCCGCCTCGACTCCCCCTTCCTCCCAGACCGACAGCCCGTACGGTGTCTCCCCGCGACCGCTCGAGGACGACGTTGTTGGTGACGAGGCTGAGCATCCTGTGTACGCCGGCCATCATCATCATCAACATCATAACCCACATAATCCACATAATCGTAATCACCTGCGATCCGCACCTCCATCCGTCGGCACACCGGATCATCCGCGGCATCTCCCAGAAATTTTGCCCGACCCGTCCCCGGCCACTCCGAACAGTATGCCGCTCAAGAGGAGGCTGAGACCGAATGGTCCACAGTCGCAGCAGCTCAAAGATTTTTTCAACGAGAATCCTCATCCCACCAAAGAGGAAAGGCAAGAGTTGGGCGAGTCCCTTGGAATGTGAGTCAACCCCCTTTCCTTTTCTGGAATCACCTTAGCCGACTGACTGTGATCGGTTTCACTTGTCTTTTTACTGGTGACCAGGACTTATCAGAGGTCAGTCTTTATCCATCCCCATCCCCCTTCTCCTTGCATCGTCCTGACCATTTCCTCCCTCCAGTATCACCAACTGGTTCCAGAACCAACGCAGCCTCGTCAAACGTCGCAAGGACGACGAACCAAGCATGCTTCCCTACCCCCAGCGGTCCTTTGCCCCATATCCACCTGCATCCTCCCACCCATCGTTACCACCCCCCCAATCGGACCTCCCTCCACAACGATCTCTGACACCCGATGTCCCTGTTTCTGCATCCATCGGTCCTCGTCGAAACAGGTCGAGCGGCACTCGCCCTTCAAGATCTCGACCTGAGCCACATCAGCTCGATGCCCTCAAAGAGCTCTATAACCAGACATCAAACCCAACCATCGAGCAGCGTACCGCTCTCGCCTTGGACATTGGTCTGGACGTGATCAAGGTTACTAATTGGTTTAGGAACCTTCGACAAACGACGAGGAAGCGCGCGCAGCGAAACATGGGCGCGTTCGGGGAAGAGGATCACGACGATATGAATAGCGTCTACTCTGGCTATCTGCCTTCAACTTCCGTATCTCGAGAAGGTACACCCATCAGGTACTCCTCCCAAGGTCCTGCCACGCACCAGGACGGGTATATGGAAGATGGAGTGGCCATTGATCAAGACGGCCACTACCAATCCAGGCGGTACAACCGTCAACCGCCCCAGTTAGTCCATTCGGACGATGAGGAACAAAAGTGGGAAGTTGTCACCCCTTCGCCATCACCTCCGAGATCACCCACGCACACGCTTCCCTTCAGGCTCGGAATCGACCCCGTCGTTTACGCGGAGATCGAGAAGGAGAGCGCGAAATACGGCCCTGGAATCAACGTTGAAGACGCCCTTCTGCTGTTGAGCTTCCAGAGGCATGCTTTCGTTCACCCCACCACTTTCTAGGGTGCCATTCGTTACCTCGCTGCCGCCCTCCGATGATCAACCAACGACCACCCGCCTTATTACCCAAACCCAAGAAGCAAACCGACCTGATATTCGGCATCAGATCGGTTCCTTCCGTGTTTCTGCACCCTCACCCCTCACCATTGTTTGTTACACTAATCCTCAAAACCGTGCTGGACTGTCTGTTCTTCCACCTGCAACCCAGCACATCTACCGATCCACTTCTTGCGCCCTATTCTATGTCCTACCCCTCCCTCTCTTTTTGCATCGACCCAAACAAGTACAAACCTCAAATACAACTCATCGTAACTTTGTCCACTTCTCAATTTCCTCTTCCGCTCTCTCGCTAAACGTACGCGTAAACCTTTCTGTGTACTGTAAGACTACACGTAGCCATGTATCGTAGAGCTGTTTGCTCCTCGTTTAAATCACCACCGCAAGCATGTCACCACCCGTCCCCCTTTGTTTGTACGTTTGGATCTCTACACATACTTTCTTCGTCCAATGTCGTGGCAGATGCTTCCCAGGACTGGAGGTCATGGGTCTTGCAGCCTTTCCGACCGCCCCCGTCCTGCAAAAATCGTAAAAAAGCGTGGAGTCGTGTGTCGCGCCCTCAGGATCACGTGCATTGCGACTCACACACGGCTACACTTCCGAGTCTGCTCTCACGACGGTAATGACTTGTGTCATGACTCAAGTACTCAAGTCGCGGTCAAAAGCCACTTAGTCACGGAAGCCAAGAGTCAATGACTCGCACAACCCCGGATGCTGGGGGAACTGGGATAGTTTAGGGGGTGAAGAAACGATTTGGCCTTTACTAGTACCCCAACTCTCTTCATCCCCTCAATGAGTACGCGAGCTTACCCCAGAAAGGGTCTGTCGCTTTCGCAGCTCGTCTTTGCTCTGAACGAGGAGCTGAAGCACGTAGCGTATTCTCTGTCGTAAGTTGCGCGAGGTCTTGGGGAACGATACGCTGACTTCCTCTATAGCTTCACCTCCGACGAGGTTTCTCAACTCGACCAAGGTACCTCGACCGCGTCTGCGACTGTCCGCGGGTGGAGGAACTCCTTCGTTCACATAAACCGCGTCCCGTCGGAGATCCTTTCCCTCATCCCCACCCATCTCTCTTCACAGAAAGACCGTTTCCGCGTTAGTTTTGTATGTCGTCGTTGGCGCAGAATTTTCCTTCAACATGCCGCACTATGGCCCCAGTTGTTCCTCTCAAAGGGTGGGGTTTACTTGAAGACTCTCCTCGAGCGCGCGAAAGGGTCCCCGCTGGATATATTCGCCAGCTATGCGGACCCTGCCAGCGCCATGGCGTTGCTCACTCCTCATACCAAACAAATCAAACACCTTGGGTTCGTGTACGACCAGTGGGACGACATCCAAAGGTTTTCAGCAGCCAATCCTGGACCTTTCCCGCTCCTTCGTACCCTCGCGATCAATGCCGCCAAGGAAATTGACGAAGAAGACGCTGACGAGATGACCCCTTCTTCGCTCCCCCTCTTCAGCAACGCCCCAAATCTGACGGAGTTCCGTTTACACTCGGAGAGGTCACCATCTATAAGCTACTTCGCTTTGTTAAGACACTTCGTCTTCTTAGGCCACTTCGTCTTTCCAAACCTCACTGTATTCGAATTATCGGTGGCGTCAGTCAAGAAGTTCCACGTTTCGCAACTACTCGACTTTCTGGAAGCCTCACCCATGCTGCGAACGGTGCGCGTGCGTATCACTGCGTCCATATCATTTGGAGGCGTCCCTGAGGGAAGGCTTGTCATCCTTCCCAGTTTCGAGACTCTCTACCTAGTCACCAGCGATTGCGAATCCCACTACGTAATTGCGGCTCACATATCATGCACTTCCGCGAAGCACACATCGCTTATACACGAGAAATTTGTCGACGAAAATCGCTTGACTGTCTTGGAGTCATTCCCCGACCCGGATTGGTGGGACAGGATCGTTCGCCAGTACACAAAGAGTCCGGTCGAGGAAGTCACACTCAAGATAAAAATCGGCCCGGACCCCATCATCGCATGTTGTTCCCTCACCTTCTGGTCTCCCGATGCGGTTGTCATTAGATTGGGTTTCAAACTTGCCGAAAACTATGAAAAAGAAGGCTCTGCTCGGCTTCACATCCGCTCCTCAGATTTGTATCCCGAATTATTTTCTAGCGCTTCTAGCATTATCCAGGAAGACCCACTATCGGTCAACATCAAGCGCCTCAACATTTACAATAATTTCCTTGTTCTGGGTTCGGACCAGATCCCGGGTATCGCAGACGAAGTTAGGTCACTATTTCAGTCTGTGGGCCCTCTGGAGGAGTTGACCATGTACTGCTGCGATTTACGACCGTACCTCACCCCTCCGAAGTCCCGCGGCGTTCGGAAACCGATTGTGTTCCCCCCAGTTAGGGAGCTCACGATCTCACACCCATCGTATCCACGTCGCGAGGAATGTATGGCGGCTATCGTAGGACTCGTGAAGTCACAGCACGTGCAGGGGGTACCCTTCGAACGCGTGACGATCCGTATGGAGGAACCTCCCGCGGCGATGGTGGAGAGACTTAGCCCATGGGTCGGTGCAGCATATTGCTATAACGAAAGGTATGTAGCTATAGGGGACGATGACCCAAGTCCCATATAGTGTGGTGGATTCCTGGAGTTCTTACCTGAACACGTATATAGCTATCATGTTATACTGTAGACTCTGAACAGATTTCGTAGGCGAATTATCATATGGCTTCGGCCTCAGTAGATACAACGAGCGAGCTCTGCGTTGCTGTATTGTTAGGTTATGCATCTCAGTTTTCAACTTCGGTGTGCGGTCCGGTGCGGGGTACAGATCACTGCAGCCTTTTATCATTTCAGTGTCGGCTTTTGCGGGACGCAACCTGGATTGAGTGATCGGAGTTTGGGACCAGGCGGGGTTTTCAACGGGCCTGCGGGCATAAAGTAGTAGCTGGGATGCAATGGCAGTCCCATATCGCGACAACTGGGGTGTTGAATGGGGGACAGGTGGTGACACTCTGTCGCGTAAAATCACCCTGGACGAGTTTGATATATTCGAAACTCCGTAGGGATATTTTCCCGGAATCTCCGAACACAACTCAAGAGGGTATTTCGAGAAAGGAGCCGCAAACACACAAAGAACTCGTTGCCGCAACTTGAAAGAATGGTTGAAGGATAACTGCAATCAAGATTGTGATATTCTTCCTGCGCGAGAGTAGCCTGTCAACGGCTGCGCTACCCCCACACGAGGACCCACAGCACCATGATGTGCTTATGAGGCCTGAGGGGTTGTAGAGGTCATCGTCTTTGTCATCAGGAGAAACGGGCGATACGATGACGTCGAGCTGGCTCCCCTGACCGCCTATAAATGCCACAGAACCCCTCCGGGCCCTTACGCTTCTTCCTCTTGCTCGCACCAATACGTCCACACCCAAAATCGCCATGGTCAGTCAGACTAATTCCCCCCGAACATCTGACATTTCCTTATGGATGGTCTCTAGCAATTTAACATCGAGATCCCAGTTAACGAACACTGCGGTAAAACCGACTGCAAGTGTACCCCCACGTGCGTGGTCTTCTACCCACTCCCCTCTTCGTGTCGAGGCTTGGTTGGTTACACCCTATTTTAGTTGCAACTGCAAGCAGGGTGACTGCAAATGCGGCTCGTAGACGTCTAGACCCGCAGACAATGTACCACTACTTTTCGAGTGTAATAATAGCCGGGTTGCTTTTCCGTAATCCCCAAGTCTGTCCTGCTCATGAACGATATTTCATCCCGCCTCAGGCAGCGGGCGCCTGGGCATTTGGACCGCGCTCTTCTTGTTCCAAACACCCGTCAATCTCTGGGGTAGAGACACCCTCCCCTCCTCTGGACTTGAGGCTGGATTCCAGCCAACATCAGAGCAGGTCGGGGCAAGAGGTTACCTTGCCGGCGTTGGATCGTCTGTTTCATGGTCTCGTCTCACCCTTCTTCGACATTACTGGACGCTTCGGTGGTCGTGGGAAATCTATATATACAAAGGAAGGATAGGTATGAGGCCACTCATGATTGGCTGACGCCCGGGGCAAACCGAAAGAGGTAACGGCCTTGGGATGCGTGACGTCAATGTCGTCTTGAGCCACTGTTCCCGTGTTTTCGAGGACGCGTAGCATTACCCTCTGTACAAAAAGACTCTATCTCTACCTTAACTATCAAAATCACGGGTTCGGGTTCAACATCACCCACTCAGCTGAGACCAAACGTTGCCCGGAGAGTTCATGCCCGGAAAGTTCATGGCCGAAATGTTCGCGAGTGCGCCCCTCAGTGCAATCTTATTCTGTGGGCCTGTCCTGTCCAGCATTCGGCAAAAGGGGTTTCTTGCTGCCGATATTCCCGGGTGGTAGATCACGTGGCCAGAAGAGGGTTGCCGTCACCCCGCGATGCACAATTTTCAGGCTGGGAGATATCCAAGCTACCCCCAAATGGGTGCTTTTTCCTGACCCACGCTCGTTCGACTCGACTTATATAGACCACACGTTCGCACCTGGAAGCATTCGTTCTCGTCCGAGTACCTGGTCTAATTCGCCTCATTTCTGTACGTCTCCCTCTTTCCTGTGTTTCAGTTTCTTCCCTTTCCATCGTGATGATAAAGAGCGCACTCGCTCGAACTTTAACCCAGCTCGTCGAGGACGGGAGTAACGCCCCAGAATGTCCATGAGATAAACCGTTTCATCTGACCACCACTCTCCTTCCTCCCTCGATCACCACATTGTTTGTGCGAATGAGAGATCTGATCACGGCCTTTCATATTCTCTAGGTTTAGATTGGCATAAAACGGTGTTTTACTCGACACTTATGGCGATGCATGCTTTCTGTGCCCTTTCTTATCGAACGAGATGCGAACTACTGCCTGGCTTTTCCCTCCTGCTATTCTTCCGGCTTCCAAGCCTTCAGAGCGCTATGTGTGGTGCGAATAGCGGCCCATTCAGTTAAGTTTCGGAACAGCCACGCTTGATTCACGTGTATCCCTTCGGAATTATTCGGCTTCCGAATCCTAATCCTAACCGCGGTGGTGGAAGGAGTCAAAGTTAGTTGGGCTGCGCTCCGCGCGTGTTTGGTGTGGTCGGCGCTGAATCTCTTATTCTCTCGAAATCGCAACAGTTCGCTCGCGTTCGAAAAACATCTATACAGCTTACGCTACCCCACACCAAGTAACTACTACGATCCACGTACATTACATACATGCAGCACACACGCAACCACAGCTCGACGCGCGACTCGGAGCCCTCTCCTGTCCCAACGACAAAATCTGGGACGAGGAGGCGAAACAGGCGAAACAGAATCCGAACCAGTGCTAAAAAAAGGATATTAGGGGAGGATGGGGGAGTGGGGATGTAGAAAGAGAAGCCTGAACATCATGTATCATATAACGAGTAAAGTACATGAGGGACCACGCGTAAATAGTACTCCGGCTTGGGAGAACACGGACCAAAGGCGCAGAAAATGGGAGTGAGTAAGGAAGCGGGAGCGGGGGGGGATAATAAAACAAATCCAGGTCTGAAAAAGGCTGATCCAAAGGTTACAAACATGGTGAGGGAACGAGGCGACACATCCCCGAATGCGCGGGGATAAAAGGGGAAGTGCTTGAAAGGAAAATGCGTCCGTTTGGTCTGAAAAGAGTGCAAGAAACTAGATATCCAAAAGGCACACTGCCGTTGGTCATGTCACACTGCGACCTTGCGCCCTCCTGACCTGTACCCAGTAGGGGGTCAGAAGGGAATTGACGGTTGCTGACGGCGGGAGAAGGATCGGATTGGTGGATTGGATAATGATGAATATCGTTCGATGAATGGATAATTGAAGGAGGGCTTGATACGGGGGAAACATTTCGTCACTTGGCCTGAGAAAGGAAAGATGCTGAGGGAGTGAAGGGTAAATGAGAGGATTAGAAGAACGCCACTCGGACTTGCGCGTATAAACCGATGACCACGCAGAGGTTTCATATGCTAGACTTCCCCGTAGCACGTCACAACCGTGGGGCGCCGTGGCAAGAACCCTCCATAGTCATCAACTAATCCCTCCCATATGCCTCCTCGCTACGCCTCTCCAGCAAACTGCAACACGGCAATACCAACGCACACACGGCTTCCAAATGCTTCTACACACCGACGTACCAAACGTCGCCGGACGTGCCATGGGAAGAAGGACGGACAAAACACGGACGAGGGGGAGGGAACGGGTACACCCTCCCAGATGGCTGGCTGTTTACCAGATGTCACCTTCACGTCCACGACCGCTGCGCTGTTGACCTACAGCTCCGGGGGTGGTTGCCTGCTGTTGACGGGTGTGGGAACGAAGCCTGAGATCACGAATGAGTAATCAGGAGATTAGATCGGGAAATTATCTCACATGCGGTCACTGCTCCTGGGCTCAGGAGCGTCTTCCTCCTGAAGAACCTTTCTCCTTCCTGCTGCGCCCTTGCTGGGTCCAGCACCGTTGTCCTGGACGCCCCTTTGAACGCTCCAGTCGAAGACGTAGTCGTACTGGTATCCTTCACGGACAAAGAGATCCCGGAAGAGCTTCCTCAAGTAAGAGTAATCAGGCTTGTCGTCAAACCTCAAGGCACGGGTGTAGTTCAGGAATATGGCGAACTCGTTTGGGAAGCCACGGCAGAGGAGATCAGAGGGCGTTGTCATCTTCTTCTCCATGATCCTGTCGTACTTCTGTTTCTTGGTAGCGGCCTTGAGACCTTGCCAGGGGAGAGAGCCACGGAGGAAGTACATGAGAACGTAAGCGAGCGATTCGAGATCATCGCGGCGAGCCTGTTCAACACCCAAGTGAGTGTTGATAGAGGTGTAGCGAGCAGTACCAGTCAGGTTCTTGTTCTCTCTGTAGGGAATGTGAAGGTGGGTCTTTGGGTCCCTGTACTTCTTGGCGAGACCAAAGTCGATGACATTGACTTGGTTGCCACGCTTGCCGATTCCCATCAAGAAGTTGTCCGGCTTGATATCGCGGTGGATGAAGTTGCGAGAATGGATGTACTCGATTCGAGAGATCTGTAGAATGACAGTCGGCATCAGGGACTTGTGGGGCGATGGATGGATCGATTACGTACCAGCTGATCAGCGAGCAACAAGACCGTCTTGAGAGAGAATTTGCGGTTGCAGAAGTTGAAGAGGTCCTCGAGAGAAGGACCCAGAAGGTCGATGACCATTGCATTGTAGTCGCATTCGGTACCGAACCACCTGACGAAGGGAACGCCAACGCCACCAGCAAGGGTCTTGTAGACCTTGGATTCGTACTCAAGCTGCGGATGCTTGGCCTTGACTGACTCGAGCTTGATGGCGACCTCTTCACCGGAGATGATGTTAATTCCCAGGTAGATGTCACCTGTTATTTAAATGGGGATAAGGGGGTAGGTGGGTTAGGGAGGTGGTGCGTCAGCCTCATCAGGGCGCGAGGGCGTGGCACGTACCGAAAGAACCGGAACCAATTTTTTTGCCCAGCCTGTACTTTCCACCGACGCGGAGGTCGAGTCTATGAGAGGAGGTGTCGGCCATTGGATGCAAGTAAGGTCTGAAAGAGTAGGTGTCAGCCGCAGAAGTGATGAGAAATAAGGGTAATAAAAGAAAGTGAATGAAAAATGGGGAGCGATGGAGGAAATGGGGAAAGAAAGTGAATCGTGGCCATCAGAAAGGCCACTGAAGGTTCCATGAACGGCTTCGCCGGCGGTCGCCACGATTGTGCAGATGGAGGCGATTGCGTGTAGTGAGCAGCCAGGAGAACCGAATGAGTCACAGGGCAGTAATTGGGCTGAGGCTCGAGGAGGAATGGGTCGTTTAGGACAAGAGTGAAGGGTCGACTCGAGAAGGTTGAGACCATGAGGCGCAACCGGGCAAATAAAGCAAATAAAATAGGGAAAAAATACCGTTATGAAAAGATTTGGAGGTGGATGGGTTTGGGGGGAAGCAGAGGAGAAATAGAGACGGGTTAAGAGGGGAGAAGGCGAGAGAGGAGAGGGGAATTGGTTGTGAGCGTAAGAGGGAAGCGAGGTCGCCCCGCTCTTTACAGTCGACGTCCGCCTTTTCAAGGTCCGACGGCGGCTATCGGCACGGAGAATTCACCTTATGGTAGACTACGATGTGCTTCTTGTCTCGGTAGTATTTAATTTGTAGTCTCATTACATTTCGAAACGTAGTCCATCCCCCCCTCGTTTGTATTCAAAACGTAAAAACGTAATGTTCCAGCAACCGACTTGCCCACCATCAAACCAGCCTCCTACCAACCACCATCATCCTCTGCTGAGCAGAGTCAGTCCCCTCCCTTGAAGCCATGGCTTACAACAAACCACACGATCCTTTCCACCACCAACCTCCAGCCGGTTTTGCCATTCCAGACTACCCTCCACCCCCCGCTTCCAATCATTCGCACCATGAAAATTATGAATACAGCTGGGAGACAAAGTCAAACCGGTCCTTCCATTCCTCTCATTCTCAAGCTCACCTCAACGCCCAAAACCAATACGAGATGGTCCCCCCTCCCCTCCCGTACCAGCCGGATTACCCCCCATCCCCAAATCTCAGATCGGCTACCATGAGCACCGGCTACTCCGTTGCCCGGGAAAAACTCATGAAACGCAGGTCTGTCAGGCACGTTGAACTCCAGAACGGTAACCTCGTTCTCGACGTCAAGGTCCCCTCCCATATTGTTCCCAAGGGGATGAACAACGTCGAGGAAATGACCAAGATGCGCTACACCGCCGCAACTTGCGACCCTGATGATTTCATGCGTTCCAAGTACAGCCTCCGACCTTACCTCTATGGCAGGCATACAGAACTCTTCATTGTGATGACTATGTATAATGAAGACGAGGCACTGTTCTGCCGAACGATGAACTCGTGCGTTGCCAGCCCCACGGGCGAACCCCGAACCAGTACTGATACCGAACCACAGAGTTCTCAAGAACGTCGCTCACCTCTGCAGTCGCGACCGATCCAAAATGTGGGGTGCAGACGGCTGGAAGAAAGTCGTTGTTTGCGTCGTTTCGGATGGCCGAAGCAAAGTCAATAAACGGACCCTCCAAGTCCTCAACCTGGTACGTCCAAAAACATCCGTGCTCCCATATCAGTATTTGACGTACCACACAGATGGGCTGTTACCAAGAAGGTATCGCTAAAGACACCATCAATGGCAAGGCAGTCACCGCGCACATCTTCGAGTACACCTCCAGTGTTATTTGTACCGACACTGGAGAGACTGCCATGCACTCCTGTCCTGTTCAGATCATCTTCTGCCTTAAAGAACAGAACAAGAAGAAACTGAACAGCCATCGGTGGTTTTTCAACGCGTTCGGCTCATTGATCAAACCTGAAGGTCGGTTGACCCTTTATCCCTACTTCTGATGTGACCGATCACGGCTCGTAACCAGTCTGTGTCCTGCTTGATGTTGGAACTAAACCGACAAGCACGTCGATTTATGAGCTTTGGAAATGTGCGTGGCTAGTTTTCACCACCCTCTGCGCTACTGAGGACATTACCTCCCAGGTTTTGACAAGCACCCTCACGTCGGAGGAGCATGCGGAGAGTACGTATCTCTCCACGCGATCAAGGAAAATGTTTCAGGTTTCTGATACTACCCCATCCAGGATATGTGTGGACACTGGTCGTGCGTGCAGCCTCCTACTCACAAGTCCCCTCGCTGCGTCGCAAAACTTCGAATACAAGATGTCTAACATCTTGGATAAACCCCTCGAGGTGCGCGGTTCATCACTTATCAATGTGGCACTGCGCTGCTACCTAATTTTTGACCAACTGACCCCCACCTTCTCACTCAAACCAGAGCGTCTTCGGCTATATTTCCGTCCTCCCTGGAGCCTTCAGTGCCTACAGATACAAGGCCTTGTTGAATGGCCCCAACGGTCAGGGACCCCTCGCCAGCTACTTCAAAGGCGAGGCTATGCATGGAGGAACCACAGAGGCGGGATTGTTCGAGAGAAACATGTACCTCGCGGAAGACCGAATCCTCTGTTTCGAAATCGTGACAAAGAGGAAGGAGGCGTGGACTCTCAAATACGTCAAGTCTGCCAAGGCCTCTACTGATGTTCCCACTACCGTTCCCGAGTTCATTTCTCAAAGGAGGAGGTGGCTCAACGGCTCGCTGTTCGCCAGCATCCATGCCACGGTATTCTGGTATAGGATTTGGACCAGTGGGCAAGGATTCTTCAGAAAGCTCGCGCTGCAGTTTGAGTTCATTTACAACGCGGTACAACTGATCTTTACTTGGACGAGTTTGGCAAACTTTTACCTGGCTTTCTTTTTCGTGGGTGCCACTTCCGAATATCAGGTCAACTAATTTCCCTGACGACTGTTCTCACAGCTTGTCGAATCCGCCACAGCGGAGGGCTCCAACGATGCTTTCAACTTCCTGTCTAGGGGCGCTGGAAAGATTGTCTTTGAAGTCTTCCTCAAGCTCTACATTGGTGTTATTTTCGTCGTCCTCGTCTGTTCCCTCGGAAACCGACCGCAAGGATCCAAGTGGACGTACTCGATCGCGATGGTTCTATTTGGACTTTGCAACATCATCACCCTTTGGTGCGCGGGCTACACTGTCTACCTCGCGGTGCCCCACACATTGGGTGAATGGAAGCAATTCCCTGAGTATGACCCACTTCACGCTAAACGATGTGACCTGTCTCGCTTACCAATTCTTGATAGGTTAATCCGGGACAATGAAACCTTCAGGAACATCGCCATCTCGCTGCTCGCTACCTACGGACTGTACTTCTTCGGCTCCTTCCTCCACTTGGAGCCCTACCATATGTTTACGTCCTTCATCCAGTACATGTTCTTGCTACCCTCCTGTGAGTCCCTTCCATTCTCCTCCCAACCACCTGCCGTTGAGCTTCGTGTCACAGACGTGAATATCCTGATGATGTACGCTATGTGCAACTTGCACGATGTTACGTGGGGTACTAAGGGTGACAATGGTTCTGCCAAGGATCTCGGTGGTGCCACGAAAGTGCAGGGCAAGGATGGTAAGGAGATGATGGCCGTCGACATCCCGACTATGCAAGAAGACGTCGACGCACTCTGGACTGCTTCCAAGAACTCCCTCAAACACCCTCCCCCGCCCCAGAAGGAATCGCGAGACGCTGCCACGAAGCAGGCCGACAGTGACCGGAATTCCAGGACGAATGTCGTGTTGGCTTGGGTCGGAACGAACATGATCATGATCACCGCGTTCACAAGTTCAGCCTTCTTGTCATGGGTCAACGACAACGTCGAAAGTACGAAAGGAAGCAAGTTCAACCCTTACTTGACCTTCCTCTTCTACGCTCTGTGAGTTCCCTTGTTTCGCACGTTCTCCGCAGACACTGATGGAGTCTTACTTCAGGGCTGGTCTTTCTGCGGTCAGATTCTTCGGATCCGTGATGTATCTCATCTTCAGGCTATTCGGTCACTGATCCCCTTCGGCCTCGCCCGGTGCTGTGTTGGCGGTCGTGAATTGTTGCTCTGCCACGCTGAATGGCTCTGATCCTCCCTATCACTCTACACCCCTTTGATAGTTGGTTTGTTCGTGTATTCTCTCATCCCCCCTCCTTTATACTTTCATCTCGCTTGGTAATCCCTCCTGATCGCTCCGCTCGCCCTCCCTCAGGATCTCCCCCATGCTGGATTTGTACGTCTTACCCCGTTGAAACCCCCTTCCTCCCTTTCCGCGTGTTCCTTTGTGGATTTGGACTCCACTCACACTCGTTCTTTTTCGCGCCATGCGATCGGGCTCAATCGTTGTTCCCTCTTCTTCGATGATTTGGTTATATTATACCCCCCTACAACGGCTCCGTCGTTTTCGCCTGTTTCAATTAATTGCCTTGATGGTGTATATACTCTCCGAGTTGAGACCACGAGGTCTCTTCTCCGGTAGCAGTAGTCTTAAATTTTGTCTTTTTTCGTGTTTTTGATGAGTCCCCTGCGAAAATGGGAGATGAAAGTGTAGCTTTGAAACGTGGATCTGCTCAACCTACTTGGACCCGAGCCCGACAAAACATTCCCGTTTATCGTAAGACGGGTAAGACGGGGAAATCGTGGACGGATATTGGGGAAGGTTGTGATCCATGGTGGAAAGGTTTGGCTGAGCCATTCAGCCGCAACTCTACCTTTGTTGGGAAGCGATGACCGAGGGCGAGGTCATAAGTACTGTACTCCCCTTTTTAGTTGCACCCAAGCTTGATGATTTCGGCACCTTCCGGCGGACTAGCCTCCGCTTTCAATCGCTGTAACTTATCTGCATACATCTTGGACTGCGAGGCCGTGATCCCCAATCAATACCCTTTCCCAAGTTTCAATCTTGAAGATCCCTTAACGTCGCCCGGAATTGGCATTTCTAGTCCTTTCGGACATTGGCAACAAATGATTCACCGTCGTACGTTACTTATGTCTCGCGGCGGACGAACGCGTTTTACTCGTAAGAGCCTACGCTTTCGAGGCAGGGCCAACGCGCTCGATGTGTGTAGTTCAGTATGCGTTTCTTTTCCGCATTCTAGCGTCGTCGGATAATATCTGATCAGGGGAAGACAGTTGGGTGATCATGCTCCCTATAAGTGGTGTATGAATGGAGATGTTGGTCTATCTGCCGAGGGGCATTAGCCCGCGTTAAAATTGGTGCGGTGCTGCCCAGGTCTTTGTCGAAAAAAAAACTGGCCATGTTCAAGGGTTTTTTTGCCACCGAACTCAGCGATCATTCGCACCCGCTCCCTCGCTTCGGACACTCGGAACGGATCGTGCAGGACCACAGGAACTTATTATTGTCGGTGGGGCCATGTACGTGCAATCTGCGACCGTCTCGTGATTCGGATGCTGATAAACCCGAGATCGAAAACCAGATTCCCAAGGTCCGAGTCACCATCTACGCCTAGAATCTCGCTGCTTAGCCCGGCGTATCTCGGTATATCACGCTCGCGGCAACGATGGTAGTCCTCTAGGACCACCTGGTAGTTTTTTTTGATGAGGTGAAATATGTGTGGAAGGCAGGGTGAATATCGCCGAATCTCTTCCCGGAATGAGATCGTGACGATTATACGCAGCATCCTGGCCCTTTATCGTGGTTCGGGCCTGCCGAACCGCCGACTCAGAGTGGTTGTTCAGCACTTTACAGAACGGGTACTCTATCCTGTTTTACAAGACCTAACATACGATCAGTGCGGCGCCATTCTGCATCAAACCCAGAAGCGGTGCGCTCACCAACGTATTCACAGCATCGTCCTTGCCACTGACAGCTCTGCGGCGCAGCTGTGAGTTTGCGGCTAATCTCAATGGCTGGGAGGGTTCAAACGCCAGATGTGGATCCAGGTGCAACAGTGCTGTAAAGTTGGAAGGGTACTATTTCGTCTACATAACGATATTCGGCCGCAGACGGCTGACGATGAGCCGAGATAGGTTATACCCATTTACGCGATGACCACTACTAGTCGCATCCAGGGTCTATACGTCCTGGCGGAAGCGAACAGACATGTCCCGGGCTTGTGGCCGGGATGTTGGTGTGCTTTCGGCTACAGGCAGCACGCGCACCCGGCGTTTGTT
>Ga0307515_10003017_pt1 | contig 35750 bp, 18 predicted proteins | sample 17_EM_MG_FD_194513 | JGI IMG/M metagenome (GOLD analysis project Ga0307515, IMG submission 194513) | Populus trichocarpa ectomycorrhiza microbial communities from riparian zone in the Pacific Northwest, United States - 17_EM | ecosystem: Host-associated > Plants > Roots > Unclassified | place... | reverse complement strand
ATTAAAGCTATTAGATTTAAGTAATCTTAAGTCCTAGTATAAGGCGTTCCGTTTATTTTACTATCTTATATATAGTTGCTATATTATCCGCCTAGCGTCCTTTTTCTACCCTAAGGCTTAGGGGGACCGCTAGGACTTTAACTGGGTAATCTTTATAGAGCACTTTTATGCCAATACGTTCTCCTAGCCTATCCCCTACCTTTACGACTTATTCCTTTACCTATTAGTCCCTTAGGGTAACTCTAATATCTCCGCTTCTAAGGTATTAGACTATAATAGCGTTATAGACCTCTTTACAAATCTTTATAAGGACTTCTATTTCTAATTATCCCCTAAGCCCCTCTGCTTTTTCCGTATTTAGTTATATTATAATTATATACCCAGTTATTATATTTAGGGGGGTAGGTACCCTATACTATAAGAGTATAGCTACGGCAGCCTAGGTACGGTTCGCCGGTAAAGAGGAATTTTATTTATTTTTAATTTTGCTTAGCTATTAGAGGATTTAATTAAGGGTTTACTAGAGGGGCGCCTAAGGTTCGCTAAACTAACGGAGCTATTCTACTAGCTATATTAGTTTGTTATAGCTAACAGTTACTTCCCCACAACTACGGATACTAGATACGTCCAATAGGCTTTATATTTTATTAGATGCCTTCTTAATAGAGGTCTTCCCGCTTTATAGTGTGGTAATCGCCTATTTTTATTGTAGAGGTCTATTACTAGGCGTAGTTCTAGTAGACGCGCGCGAATGCGAACCACCGTCGCTTAATGTATACCTCTTCTACAATGTATATATTTTAGGGGGATTCTCTAGGTGTTTTTCAGGGTTCTTTTAGTTGGTTTTGGTCTTTTTAGGCCGGGTGCAGCAAGAGCTCCCTGTGCGTGACCGCGTCTTACTCCGTAATACTATATTATGTTAACTTTATATACTACCTCTAAAATATAGAATAACCCTAAAGCTCCTATAACGGCTGCCGGTATTATATCCGCACTTTAAAAATAACTAGTAGAGATATAGAAGTCTTTTATAAACGCCCTTTAATAAAACTAAGCTACTTTAAATTAATAATAAGCTAAATAAAAAGGATAATACTAGCGATTAATTAAGGACCTCTAAGAAGAAATCTGTATACTTAAGATGCCTACGCTAGAGCCTTAAGACCAAATACTATCTCTAGAGATAAATACGCGGAACGTAAGCCCTAAACCTATAGCAGCTGTCTACCTTAAACTAACTACTATACTATAATAATCTAAACGGCTACCTAACCCTCTAGTATTTATTAGTAAATAGTAAGAGCTCTAATTATTTCTAAGCTAGCTTAAGAATAAACTAACTAGTAACGCTAACTATTACCTAACTAAAGCTAACTAACTCTGTTACGCCCTAAGTTAACTAGAAAAAGAGGTAGCTAACCTTATTAAACCCCTTTAACCGAACTTAGTATAAAGCCTAGTTATACTTCTTAAAGCCATATACGGTAATCTAAACTGCTAAGCTACTACTTAAAGAAAGATAAACTATATAGCTTAAGGAACGAAAAGTTTCCTAGTATACTTCTTTAAATTTAACCGTTACGTAAGGGAGACTGGCTAGAATAACTCTATACTAGTTAACAACCTTATTAAATTCTTAAGCCCTAAGCTAAAAACCTCCCTAATAGGCGTAGACCTACTAGGAGCCCTTAATGCCTACGTAAACGTTATTAATAAACGGTATAATAATATAATACGCCTAACACTAAAGCCTGCTCCCCAATATAATATGGCAACCCCGTAAATATTTACTAAGCTATTATCTTAGCCTAAGCACCCTAATGCTATAGATATTAACACTAGAACCCTAGAGTACGCCCTACTAGGGTCCCCTAAATAAGAAAGACGTATTAAACTAGGCCTTTACTTTAAGTACGGAAGTAAGGACCACATCTTAAAATACTGTCTTATCCCCTTACCTACGCCCCAAAACGATTTATAAATAGCTAATATCGGTAACTATCTATCGCGTATAACCTTAAGCCATTAATTACGGCCCTCCCTATCTAGTTCTACCTCTTTATCTAGTAAGTACTGTTTATAAGGACAAAGCTCTAACTGACGTCCTATAAGAACCCCGCCCTAATTACCTCTAAAAGGAAGATCCTAGAGCTAAGTCGCTCTCCAGAACGGCTTTGCTATAAGATCTTATTAAACGCATGTAACGTTATAAACTCTAACTTTTAGGACCATAGTATAACTATTAACTACTACCTCTAGCAGAATAGTTAATAGGCTAATACTTAAATCCTAATTAATATAGGAGCTAGCGGGCTAGGATTTATTAATATAAGATAATGGTTTTACCCTAACCCCCCTTAACCAGCATATTAATATATTTAGATTTAATAGTAAACGCACCGTCTTAGGCTGTATTACCTACGTGGTAGCCCTAAGACTTTAATACCTAAACTATAAAGAACTAATTAAGCTTTTCATTACCACCCTAGGTTACTTAGTAATCCTTAAATAATCCTAGATAAAGCTATATAAGGTAGCTATTAATTAGAACAACCTTAAACTTCTATTTACCGCCTCCTATTATAAGTAAAAGTGCCTTATAACTCGCTACTTAGACCTAAAACTAAAATTTAAAAAATCTACTAGGATCTACTAGTTTAAAAATTCTATAACTATTTACCCTATACCCGAGGAATCTACCAGATTCCACTAACCTAGGAATTCTACTAAATCCTACCAACGTAAGATTTCCACTAATGTCCACTCTACGCTTAAGGAATTTACCAGATTCTATTAACACAAGAATTCTACTAATATCTATTAAGGATCTAAAAACCCTACTAAATTCCATAAGTTATTACTAAGTACTACACTACCCTAAGCCAAGTAAAAGCTTAAGCTTAATATACAAAAATACTAGAAAGACTAGTATTCTACTATAAAAAGGATTCTTAAAGAACCCAAACCTAAATCTAATACTAACTCTGTACCTAATACTAAATCTAATACTAACTCTGTACCTAATACTAAACCTAAACCTAGATAAGAAACTATAGACAATCCGAGCGAGCTTAGCACCCTAGATATCCGCATAATTAGAGCTACCCCGCAAGCGCAACTTACTAAGAAACCCAAATATATAATCTTTGCTATTACTATAGCTAATATTAAAAAGGCCTTAGCACCGAAGAAGTACACTAACCCTACTACGAAGGTATTAGTAGAGTACTATAACTGCCTAGAGGTATTCTTATAAAAGGAAGCCAATAAGCTACCGGAACACCAATTATTTGACCATAAGATTATACTTAAAGAAGGAAAGTAGCTTAGATTTAGACCCCTATACGGGATATCCTAAAACAAACTCTAAGTGCTTTAAAAGTATTTAAATAAGAACCTAAGTAAAGGATTTATTAGAGCAAGCTTATCGCCTATAGTTATACCAGTAATCTTTATTAAGAAACCTAGCGGCGGCCTACGCTTCTATATAGACTACTAAGCTTTTAACGCCGTTACTATTAAGAACTAATATCCGATCCCGTTAATATAGGAGATACTAAACTAACTAAGTAAGGCTGCTACTATATAAAGCTTAATATTATCTCTGCATTTAACCGCCTCTATATAGTAAAAGGAGATAAATAGCTTACTACATTTCGTACTCGGTATAGATTATTTAAATAGTTAGTAACACCATTTGGTCTTACAAATACTTTAAGCTCATTTTAATATTATATAAATAATACCCTACGTCTATACCTAGATATCTTCTATACTGCTTATATTAACAACATCCTAATATAATAGTAATAACCTAACCAAATATTAGAAACACGTTAACTTTATTTTATAAGCCCTATATAGAGCTAGTTTATAATTAGATATAGATAAATACGAGTTTTATAAAATGGAAGTCTTATACCTTAGACTCCTTATTTTTATAAATGGTATACAAATAGACCTAAAGAAAGTTAAAGTAATTGTAAACTGGCAAGAACTTAAGAATGTTAAGGATATAAGAGCCTTTATAGGATTTACTAATTTCTACTAATGGTTTATTAATAACTTCTCCGCCCTAGTTTTACCCCTTATTACTCTAACCTAAAAGGATAAAGCTTTTATCTTTAATAAGGAATAAAAGAAGGCCTTTACTTATCTAAAGGTTATATTTACTACTACATCTATACTCTAATACTTTGACTTAGAATAAATAAGTGTTATAAAAGCTAACTTATCTAATTACATTACTAGAGGCATTTTGTCTTAATATAACGAAGATGAAGTATTATACCCCGTAGTATACTTCTTAAAATAACTAAGCCTTACTAAATGCAATTATAAGATCTACGATAAAGAATTGCTAGCTATTATTAAATACTTTAAGTAATGGCAACCTAAACTAAAAGGCGCTAGATTTCCAATTAAGGTCCTTAGCGACTATAAAAACCTATAGTACTTTATAACCACAAAATAACTAAGTTATTATTAGGCCCGCTAGTTAGAATATCTATTACGCTTCTAATTCTTAAATATATACCGCCTAGGTATCTAAGGTTAAAAGCCTAATACCCTAACCTAACGCTTATAAGACGCGCCAACCCTAGAAGAAGCGCGCTCTTACTAAAATTAGACCCTACTTTGCCCTAAACTATTTAACCCTCCTATTAAAGACCTTATAGTATACGTCTTTAAAATAACTAATTAACTAATTAAATAGATTATAGTTAATAAATACCTAAATAACGAGTTTATCTAAGAAATGCTTAAGCTAATTTAAGATAGCATTAAACGCTTTAAAAAGATTTTTTTAAGTAAATATAAAGCTCGCGGAAACCGCTTATATTACTAAAACTATCTAGTTATCCCTAATTATAATAAGCTTAAGCTTAAGCTCCTTAAACACGTATATAATTTACCTATTACCGGCTATTTAGGCTAAGGAAAAACCCTAGAACTACTCTAACGGGAGTATTACTAGCTGAATATATATAATATAATACGAAGGTACGTCTCTAGCTACTATACCTACTAATAAGCTAAAGCCTCGCATAAGATATATAATGGTCTTTTAAAGCCGCTGCCTATTCCAGACTAAAGATGGAAGGATATCTTAATTAACTTTATTATTAACCTCCCTAAAAGTAAAGGCTGTATAAATATTATAGTAGTTATAGACCGACTATCTAAGATAAGACACTTAATCGCCTATCCTAATATATTAACGCCTATCCTAATATATTAACGCCTATCCTAATATATTAATGCCTATCCTAATATATTAACGCCTACTATTACCTAACTATTTCTAGATTACGTATAAAAACTCTATAGACTCCCTAAAACGATTATCTCTAATAAAAGTAGTTAGTTTATCTTGGCGTTCTAAAAAAAACTAACTACTTAACTCCGTATTAAAGCACTATTATCTACTATATATTACCTAGAAATAAATAGTTTAATGGAATACGTAAATACTATAATAGAATAGTATATTCGGATATATATGTTGTATTTATAAGATAACTAAATCAACTAGCTTGCATTCGCTAAGTTTACTATAAATAATTCCGTCTTAGAAACTATAAAATTCTCCCTATTCCTAGCCAATTACAGCTAGCACCTATAAATAGGTTTTAAACCCTTTAGTAATATTCCTTACCCCGCTTATTACGCCTTATAAGTTATAAAAGCAAATAAATTTATAGAAAAGATGGAGGAACTATAACAGTTTCTTACTAATAAGATAATATGGGCTTAATCTATCTATAAATCCGCAGCGAATAAGAAATGAACCCTAGTACCAGCCTACTAAATTAGTAATTTTATTTAGCTAAATATAAGAAATTTAGACATAAAACAACCTACTAAGAAACTTAATTAGAAGAATGCTGGCCCTTATAAGGTTAAAAAAAACATAGCTACTAGTATATATTAAGCTGCCTAAAAGGATTTATGTATATAGAACTATAGCGCCATAGCCTAGAGGCTGCATGCGTAGTATTGTACATAGTATAATACAACGGATATAAAATAAAAAATAAAAAAATATGGTTAAAAAGGTTATCTCTCCTTATACCCACTAACTAAAGCTCCCTAATACAGTTAAAATCTACCCTATATTCTATACGTTAGTCCTCTACCCTACTACCCCTATATTAGACGCCCTGCCTAAATAGATATAGGACCCTCCCCCACTAGTTAAGGTAGATGGTAAGGATAAGTACTTTATTAAAAGAATTAATAATATTAAGTATAATAAACGGAAACGCTAATATATATATCTTATAAAGTAGAGAGGCTATACTAAGCCCTTATAGGAACCTATTAACTTTATAGGACTTATATAAGCTATAGAAGACTTTTATAAACTCTACCTAGAACTACTACAGCCCCATCTTATAGAAGCTTAAGTTTAAATGGGGGTACTATTACGGGATACCCCTATAACACCTTATATATATTTACTTATTTCCACTAACTTAGTAACCAGAGACTGACTATAAGATGGCAATCTAATAGCAATCTATAGCAATCTGACGGCAACTTACTATATTCTACTATATTCCACTAAGTTTTACTAAATCCTACTAAGTTCTGCTAGAACTATTACCTAAATCCTATTTTGCTTTGTGTATATGTTAACTAAGCAACTAAGTCTACAATATATACCCTTTTTTCCTATTTTCCTACCTTCTTTCCTTACGCGACATCTTAACTTCTTATATAGTTTATGTATATAGCTTAATAATACCTACCTTGCTATATATTATCGCCGCTTATACTTACTCTGTAACACTTAGCAAGCTAAAGGTAGATTTATTCTACTAGTTACCCCTTTTTACCTATAATAAAAGACTTAGTAAAAGGGGCCCTAGCTTATAAGCAAGACATGGATTAAAATACTAAAACTATAAAATATAGACTTTCTCTAGGGTTTTCTTCTATAGAAAGTAAAAGCCTAATAAGATAGAGAGTATAGGTACTTTTCTATATCTCCTTTAGTTAGATTTTCCTTAGTAAGAGGATAATTGCCTTTTTAGGCTTTTCTGTTAGTAAAAGCCTAATAAGTCCTTTTTTTAGTAGTTTTTTCTACTTTTAATAGTAAAAGAAAATAACTACCCTAGTCTTTTTTAACTAGTTTTTCTACTACCTTCTAGCCTAATCTTCCCAGAAATCCTCTAATAGGGTTAGTAAGAAGAAAAGGCGTAGAAGGATAGCAAAAACTAGTTCGGCTTTTTACCTAGTTTTTTACCTCTAGGACTAGGAGATAAGAGACCTAAGGAGGTTATTATCTACTAAAAAACTAGGAAACCCCCTCTATAAGCTATAAGCTATAAGCTACTAAATCTAAAATATTAAAGCCTCTTAAAGAAAAGCTTTCTATAGAGATAAGTAATGACGAATAGTTAACTACCTCTTTCTATTCCGTCTTCCCCCTACCTATCTAGAAAAGACGTAGAAATAAAAGAGGTAGATAAGCTATTTTTAAACTACATAAGAAGTAATACAAAGAAAAAAAGTCGCCCTTAATCTTCTCCTAAAAAAGAAAGCTAAAAATAAATAAGAAAGAGAGCAAAACTTAAGCCTCCTACGGCTAGTATATATTTCTTCTCACTTTTACTAGAAAAATATCTATAAAAGGCTTTAGAGAGTCTAACCTAGGCCTATAAAGGGCTAGAAGAAAAAGAGAAGAAAAAGTAAGTTAAATAGCTAGGAGATTATATACGAAGTATTCTAGTAGGAGAAAGATATCCTAAAAGGGCTAGTCGAAGAAGTAAAGGCCCTCTATAAAGAAATAGCCCTAAAAACCTATGCAGAAAAGCTATAGAAGGGCCTTTCTTCTTCTACTTTCTTCTTTTCTTCTCTTTCCTCTTCCTCCCTCTTTCCTTCTCCTTCTCCTTCTCCTTCCTCCGCCTTACCTCTCCCTACTAGTAAATAACTAGTTATACTACCAGCCCTACCTCTATTAGAGGAAAAAAAAAGTAGCTATAAGAAAGGAAACTAGTCCTTATTATAGACTAAATAGACTAGCCTTTAGATACCTTCTCTATTTAAAATAGAGTTAATTAACTATTTATATCTAAATTGTAAATAGAGGAGCTAGTTATGGCTTCTATATCTAGAACTAAAGAAAATTAAAACATTTTCTTTATAACTATAGAAGAATATAATATAGACTTTCTAGTTAAATATAGGGGAATCTAGTCTAACTGCTTCTCCTTTAAAAGGGAATAAAAACTAGATCCCTAGGCTTAGGTAGTAGCTTATAGTCTCCCTATCTCCCTTTTCCTAGGAGAAAGAGGCTCTAAACTTCTAAAAGAAGAAATAGAAACCTTTAATCTATTAGGATATAGGGACTACCTAAGTGGATTTTATCTAGTAAAAAGAGACATAATTTACAAACTAGATTCGGCTCTATAGTTATTACTATAACAAATGAGGAGAAAAGATAGGAAATCTTTAAGTAGAAGGAAATCCAAATTGCAGGGATAGCTACTAAGGTAGTTAAATACCTAAAAATCTCTCCTACTATACAGTGTACAAGCTGCCAAAAATTTGGCTATATAGGAGATAGATGCTCTGCTAGGGCCTATTGGTTTTATACAGCAGCATATTTATTTAAAGACCACTTCTGTTCTATTTGCAATATAATAGGAAGATCTTATAAGTATACTACCCCTCTTTACATTAACTGTAAAGAAAAACAGTTTGCTATAAGTAGAGACTATAAGTCTTTTAAAGCAGCTAAACTTATATTTTAATAAGTATAAGTCTAGAAGGTTCTATATAAAAAGAAGAAAAAATCTCTCTAGTTTCTAAAGCTAGAGGAGAAATCTCCTTTATATAACATAATATAGGAAAAAGATAAGAGGTATGGCAAACCCTACTAGAAATAGGATTTAAGAAAAAAAATCCTAATATAAGAACCTAATATATAGAAAGATAGATAAAAAGGATCCTACTTCTCTATTTTATATCCTATATTTAACCTTATCCTCCCTAATAATCTAGCTATCCGCCCTAGAGTAGCTATTTATATAAAGAAAACTAGTTCTAGTTTCTTAGAGTATAGAAATAAAGATGATATCTACAAAGATATAGATATTATAGTATTAGAAATCTACGGCCAACTTAAAAGATTTTTACTATTTAATATCTATAATAAGAGACAACTAAACAAAAACTCTAGAACCTAAAGAATAAGTAGATCTACTATCTCTAGGGCTATTTTAGAACTAGAAATAGACATCTTCTTTATACTAGTAGGAGACTATAACCTACACTATATATAGTGGAACGCACTAGCAAGGGACCCGACTAGAAAGGCTAAAGAATTAGTAGTTTGGCTAGACAAATATAACTACAGACTACTAAATTAGATAAGCAAGAAGGGACCTTTTATAGATTTAATATAAGAGAAAAGTCTATTATAGACTTAGCCATTTACTTAGGAAACTTTTAAGAAAATACCTAGGATAATTGGACTATAATAGAAGAAATAGAATCTAATTATAAGACTATAGCATTCTCTCTATTTACTAGAGAGATGCAAAGATACCTAAACCCTCTTTAAGAAACTCCTTTCTCTATAAAAAAGGTAAACTAAGAACTCTTCTTTACTTCTCTAAAAGAGCAAGTTTAGAAGCTAGAACCAAAAGCGAAGCTTTTAGTACTAGAAGAACTAGTAGGAGAAAAAGGTCCCCTAGCCTCTCTAAAAGATTTATATGGACCTAGGAATAGAAGCTTAAGTACACTAGTAGATAATATAGTAATAGATCTTACTAGTTATATAAAGCTAGTAATAGAGAAAGCTATCCCTAGATTTAGAACCTGTAAATTCTGTAAACTATAGTAGAATAGAGAGCTTCTAAAGAAAAGACAAAAATGGCAAAACTAGGAAGACTCCGAAAAGAATAACTTAATAGAAGTTCTAGACTAGAAGCCTATAAAGAAGCTAAAACTAGCTGCTAGAATAGTTTTCTAGAAAAAGTATAAGAAAAATATATCTTTACTGCCCTAAAATATAGAAAAGAAAAAAAAACTCTAAATAATCCCTAGTCTATAGTATAATAAAGATAGGACTACTAGATTAGTAGAAAGCTTTAATAACTAATATAAAGCTTTAATAACTAATATAAAGCTTTAATAACTAATATAAAGCTTTAATAACTAATATAAAGCTTTAATAACTAATATAAAGCTTTAATAACTAATATAAAGCTTTAATAACTAATATAAAGTTTTAATAACTAATATAAAGCTTTAATAACTAATATAAAGCTTTTATAACTACTCTATTTTCTAAACCCCCTTCTAATAGCTATATAGAGTAGAAGGACTATGCTATAGATAGTAAATAAAAATAGCCAAAACTAGAGAAAATAGAAGTTAAATAAGCAATCTTCTCTAGCTTTAGTAAAAAAGCTCTAGGGCTAGATAGGCTATTATTTATAATTCTATAAAATGCTCACCCTATTATAGAAGATATTCTATATAAAATCTATAGGATTCTGTTTATTCTAGGCTATTAACTAAATGTCTAGAGAGAAGCTTAAGGAGTTATTCTCCCTAAAGGAAATAAGGAGGACTATTCTCTACTAAAGTCCTATTGGCCTATCTTCTTACTAAACTGCCTAGGAAAGATTCTAGAGAAGATCTTTACTATTAGATTAGGATATCTAGCTAGTACTACTAGCTTGCTTTAAGATTTATAACTAGGAGGAAGAAGATAGCGGTCCGTAATAGATATAGTTCTACTACTTCTAAATAATATCTAATCTAGAAATAATAGGAAAAAAGCTAGATAAAGGATAGCTATTACGTTATTCCTAGACGCAAAAGGGGCCTTTAACTATATTTCTATAAACTAGCTTTTATCTATCTATAAGGAACTAGGACTACCTATAGCGTTTACGTAATAGGTAGCTACCTTCCTTAGCAATAGAAAGCTACAGCTTTCTTTTAATAGACAAATATAAGAAAAAGTAGAACTAAAAATAGGGATACTATAGGATTTACTTATATACCCTATTTTATTTTTACTATATATATATAATATCTACAGCCTATAGATAGAAGGAGCCTTCTATCTAATTAGAAGACTAGGTAATATATAAAAAGGACTATCTCTACAAGCCCTTCAACAGCTCTATATTGCTTATGTTACTACTATAGCAGAATATAAAATATAGTGCTAGTGGAAAAGTAAATCTAAAGCCTACCTACTAGCTAGGTACTAATCTCTATAAAATAAGGCCCTAGAACTAGTTCTAGGAGCATTTAAAGGATTCTTTAGCCAAGCTATAGAGATAGAGGCCTCCTCCTAGAATTAGATTTAAAAAGCTTTGCAATAGCTACGCATTAAGAATCCTAAAATTTAAGGAAAACTATATAATCAGGAAGGTTTATATAGAAGAGAATAATAAAGATAAGGACGAACTAGTAGCTAGCTCTAGCTCTAGTTCTAATTTTAAAAACTCTACTTTAAGGTACCTATTACAGCCAAAAACATAGCTATTATTTCTAGTCTCTAGAGTTCAGCAGCTAGTTTAAAATTAGAAAATAGAGAAAACTTCTCTAAAATGGTAAAAACCGTAGTCTTCTTCTATTTCTGCATCCTTTTCTATTTCTAGAGGTAGTGAAGAGGAAGTTACACAAAAACATTTAAGACTAGTAGAAAATCTACAAGAATCTCTAAAATGGGACTTAGTAGATATATACTATATAGATAGCTCTAAAGACAATAAATCTAATATAGTAGCTATATGCAAAATAGAAGAGAGAAATAGGATTAAATATGCAATAAACTAGAATCTAGGACCTTATATAGAAATTATAGACGTAGAACTTTATACAGTCTATAGGGCCCTAAAATACCTAAAGCAATAAAGACTAGAAGAGAAATAAGTCTATATTATTTTATGGATAGCTAAGCGGCTATTAAAAGATTATAACTTAATTTTTTTTACAGGAGGGTAAGAACTAGTCTTTAAAATTATGTAAATCTGCTCCTATCTAGCTAGTAAGAGTATCTCTATTAACTTTTACTGGGTTCCTAGCTACCTAGGAATAGAAAAAAAATAGTAGATAAGCTAGCAAAGAAAGGCCTTTCTAGGAGAAAACTATAATCTTCTTATATCTCTTTAGCCCACATAGGGAGACTAGGAAGAGAAAAGATACTAAAACAGTAGAAAAATAATTAGTAATAGAATAAAAGTAAAGGAAAACACTATATTAGGATCTGTAAAGGAAACTACTCCTTTTCTCTTAAAGCGCCTAAGGATAAATATCCTAAAAGGCTATAATCCGCTTTCTTTCAACTTAAATTAAGAAAAGTCTTCTTTAAATCCTTTTTTAAAGTAATAGGAAAGAACGAAGAAAGCAAATACTTTAGAGACTGTAGCGCAATATAGACTTTTAAGCACCTACTACTAAAATATAGACTATATTAGGAAAATAGAAGAGAAATATAAAGACAAGTAGGCTCTTCTCTTTCTTTAGAGAAGCATTTTTGTATTAAAAAAAAGGAAGAGAGGCGCTCTTTCTCTTCCTAAGTAGGACAGAAATAGCTACTAAAAGGTGGCTAATAGCAGCAGGATCTCTAGAAGGAGGTAATCTCCTACTAAACTCCTAGTAGATAGATAACAGAAAGTAAAAGGAAATAAAACTATAGAAGGGACAGGGATAGGCGTTAGGATTTCTTTTTTACTATTTTTCTACTTTTTTTTACTACCTAATAGCTGTTAGCAACCTAGTATTTTATTAGGAAGCGGTAAACCCCTAAATTAGAGGTTTATAAACTACTAGGATATAGCTACTAGTATATATTAAGCTGCCTAGAAAGGATTTATATATATAGAACTATAGCGCCATAGCCCAGAGGCTGTATGCGCAGTATTGTACATAGTATAATATAATAGATATATATATTATAATAATAAATTGCGGGGTTTTATATAAATAGGGCCCTCTTACTTTTCTAAGTAGATATTATACCTAGTTCTTAGGTAACTTTAAAAGTTTATAGTAGATTTTAAGCAATATACTATTATTATATAATATTTGTAGTATATAAGCCTTGTTCTCTTATAGTGTATATTCTTATTTTTATCCAGAGCCTAGGTATATATCTATAGGTTAGAAGTCTTCTTTTACTAGCGGTTTAACAACTCCTCTATATTAAAAGAGTCTAATATAGGTATAAAAAGTAATAAGTCTGCTTTAAAAGCCATAATATTCAATAATCTATCTGTATAATGTTAAGGTTAAAAAAATTTAAGGGGTGCTAAAAAGACCTGCAAATATTACAAATATGGCTAATACTTGCCAATATTCGCCAATATTGATTAGTAACAATATTGATCAATCTAATTGGCAATATTAATATTGAAAACCTTACTAAAAGAGATAGCCTAACTATATATCTACTATGTCTATTAAATTTATAGACTGTTAAATACTATTATATCTAACCGCGGGCTATAGTTTATATTGGCTTTTTGGAATAATCTTACCTAAATCCTAGATATTAAGTTACAGCTTTTTATAGCGTACTACCTCTAAATAGGCGGTTAGATAAAGATTATAATCTAGTACTTAGACTAAAGACTACGGCCCTTTATTAACTACTTTTAGGACAACTAGTTTAAGTTACTTCCCCTTATAGACTATACCCAAGCAACTCTACCCCACGACTTTATAGGGTTTGCCCCTATTTAGCTAGAAATAGAATATATACTTTATATTAGCTTTAACTAAAAATAATAAGAAGAACGCTAAACTGTATATAAGAGACTATCCTATAGTAAGGCCTAGTATTATACTAAACGTTTAGAAAAGGCCAAGACGGTAGCCTATAGAAACTTAAAAAGGCCAACGTGTTCTATCAGTAAGCTGCGCATATCAGTAAGCTGTGCACCAAAAATTACACCAAAAACCGGAAAATTCGAACCTTAATATCTTAATAACGACTCGGTAATAAATTCTAAAAATTTAATAGGTAATAGATAGCACTTAGAAATAGAGGCTATTAAATTTCTAAGAGCGAAACTTTTAAAAAAATTTATATATTAAGGAAAAAGGTAAAATATTTTAAATTTGGGGCCAAAAAACTACTATTTTAAAAACTATAAGCTTTTAACATTTAAATTTTTAATACCCTTTAGATTTAGGTACTGCATATAATATATTAAATTTTTAGAATTTATTACGTAGTTGTTGTTAAGATATTAAGGTTCGAATTTTCCGGTTTTTGGTGTAATTTTTAGTGCGCAGCTTACTGATGTGCGCAGCTTACTGATAGAATACGTTAGAGGTTAAAAGAGTAGTAAGCAAATAAACACTAGTAAGAACCTAACTTTGCCCCTAGTAATATAGTTTAGATTATAATAAGGAATTAAAAGACCAAACGGCCTAGCTATAAGCTAGACTATTAAATAGTAAAAATATATAAGGTTTTAAAAATAGGCGACTTATACCAAGTAAAACTCCTAAACTTAATTAAGGTTTACTCTATTTTTTTACTAAATAAGCCACGGAAAGTTATAAATAATCTATTACCCAAATAGAAAGATAAGCCACCCCTACTAATTTAAGTTAATAGCGACTATAAATAGAAGGCAGAAAAGATCCTAACTAGTAAGCTAATATAGGGAATGCTAAAATACCGTGTTTAATAAAAGGGCTATAATTTAGACCTAACCTAGTACCTAGCGTGGAACTTTATAGGCTGGCCCTAGAAGCTTAAAGAATTCTATAACTAATACCTAACTTTCCTATACTCCTAAAGCACCTAAATAAGTAGATGGAATGCTAGTATAATAAAGATAATAAGCTACCGGAAGAGTATAAAGATAAAAACGCCCTAGGGCCCTAATTCTACTAAATTCTACTAAAGTCTATAAGTACTATTAACACTTTAGACATTTAATAACTTTAACTAGCGGTTAAAGTTACCTAATTAGTTAGATTTCTACTAAGACTTTTAGCGGCTACCCTTTCTAGTATAATATGTCTATATAATATACGGCCGCCTTATATACTTAGCCCGGACACGCTTATATCTCCTTTCTTTCCTTATTTTATATCTTATAATTTAGTTTAGCTCTATTCCTAATAAGCCTAAAGGCAGGCCTTTTTTAAAGAGGGGATAATATAACGGCGCTAGGGCGCGTTACCTGCCAAATTCTGCCGCTATACTACTATATTCTACTAACTCTATAATCGGCTTTTTTACTACTAGCGCCTTAGTAACTAGCCTATATATTTGTTTATATTAGTCCTAGCAACCCCTTTCCTTTTCTTTAGCTTGGTATTGTTATAATATAGTATTTATTTAAGCTTTATCTTAGAGGTATTTATTTAGGCTATAACAGCTTAAGTAAATAAAATTAGCTTTAGTATAAGAATAAATATTATATAGCGATACTAATTACCTCCTTTACTACTACCTCTTATAAGCTTACCATGACTTTTATCCTATTTCTATATAGGTTTCCTACCTATACGGTTTTAAATTCCCGTTCTCCCTAAAGTGGTAGTAAGCTCCTATTCTACTCTTGCGATAGGTTTAAGTTTAGCGTTAATTCTAATAAGATTAGCTATTATAGTAGCTTGTTATTATATTATTTTAGGGGTCTAAATATAGTAGGAGCCCTTTCTATAATATAAGAAACTGCCCTAGAATACAAACTCTAAGTAGTCTTTTTATTAAAGTCTTATTATAGATCTAAGAAAGCGTTCTTCTAGCTACTTCTATACGCGATAGCCTCTAAGGTAATTATTAAAAACAACTAAAGTCTTATTACTCTAAATAATATATTTCTAATCCTCTAAAGTTTAGTCCTTGTAGTAAAGGCAGAACATAAGCCTATTCTTCTTTATTTATGCTAAAAGACTAGGCTTATAAGTAGCCTTAGCCTTATAGAAGTTCTGCGACTTAAGGATTCGCTATATAGTTTTGGTACTAATATTGGTATTAAAAGCAAGTTACTCGGTACTTTTTTCTCTACTATAGCGGTTACAACAGACCTTAATAACTTCTTCAATCTTCGCAGATATACGCTTGGTTGGGCAACCTAATTAAGGTATATCTTTTAGATATTAAGAATTTTTCAGTTTTTAGACTCGTTAAAGCCGCGTTTCTGTGCTTCTTAGACAACTAATTTAATATAGGAGACTTTTATGCTAATAGCGGCTTAAATATCGGCATTTGTACTGCTATAAATCTTTATAATAAAGGCCTAAGCCCTTATATAGATATTGCGTAAGTTACCTATTATAAATAGTAAGATATAATATGGATTGAATATTTTTTCAAAAGCTTATAAAGTATAGTATTAAGGGGAGAGTTGTATATGCGCAACCCCGCAGTGCGCGCCAAGTATCGCTTATGCCACACTAAGCCACTAAAGGCTAGCGCATATTACCACGATAGGTAGGGAAGCCAGGAACTTTTAACCACTACCTCTGTATAATAAACTAGAATATTAGACCCTATATAGAAATTATAGATATAGAGCTTTATACTTTTTATAGGGCCCTAAAATATAAATTGCTAGGCGGCTATTAAGAGATTATAGCTTAATTCTCTTATAAAAGGGTAAGAGCTAGCTTTAAAATAACGTAAAGCCATTCCTACTTAGCTAATAAGAATATATCTATTAATAAATGCCACTAACTATATATAGTAATTGTAGCAAAGCCGTATACTTGGCTACGAGAATCTTACTACAATTGGCCTTCCCCCGCAATGTTATAATCTTTATTAAATATCGTAAGGTTTCCACCCATATAATATTACTAAATTTATCGACCTCTCTATAGAGACAGCGTTATATTTATGTTTTGGCAACTATAACGAAGGCGTAGTTAAGGGGGAGGAGAGGAAGCGGATATCTTTAATTTAATTCTCTTAGCTAACTAAGGCGATTCTCTAAGGTAACTAAAAAGGTCTTTACATGTAGCTACAGCCGTTCGCTATAATTACTATATATAGTTGGTGGCAGTTAAGCGAGATTAGATACGCGTACCAAATTTAAAATCTCGTAGCACTTGCTAAAGGAGAGGGTAAAGCTAGTTGCACATAAGACTGTAGAATAGTTATATATATCCTTATATATAAGCCTAAAGCTAAGAATATCTATTATTACAAACCCTTTATAGAAAACGAATGACCGAGTAAGAACTAATAAGTAAATAATACTGTCATAGTACTGTTATAGACCCTAGTTAAGAGCTCGTCTTAGGCTTAGCGCTATATATATAGATATATCCTTTCTTTAACCTCCTTCTAGTCCTTATCTTAGAATTCTAGTTTACTAGCTACTAATAGATTCTGTTCTATTAATTAAGCCTTTATAAATACTTTAGATATAACTAAAAAGGCTATATTTAAAAGAAATAATAAACTTACTCTTTTAAAAATATTTCCCGTAGTACTTCCTGTTACGGACACTTTAAGTACAATATTACGACTACTTAGAGAAGAGTTAGAAGAAGCTAGTTAGTTAATACAAGCACGGTCTAGGATAGAGCCGGTAGAGCTATATAACGAGGAATGGTAACCGAGTTATGTAATGTAATTTATATAATCTATACGATCTATAGGATCTGTAATAGAGCAGATAGAGCATATATATATCACGTATAAGAAGGATTTCTTAGGAGTACGGTTGTGTATTTAAAGGACTACGGTCCCTACCTAGATAGTTCTTTCCTTATAGTAATTCTCAGAATATAATTAGAGTTAATCTGTTAGGCAACCACTCCACTAGTTATTATTACGTTGTTAACTTTACGCATTACCTACACACCTAGCCTATTAACAGGACCTACCGTAGTATTTACTACAAGGTTCCGTTATATAATCACTACCTAGTTACGGTATCGAAAGTCGAACAATATGCCACTAAAAGCAGCCACCACAACGCCATTAACGGCGGCAACTACTTTAAGGTTAGGAGGAGACACTAGTATAGCGGACACTAACTTACGGCAACCTATAACGGTTGGATAGTTGCAGAAAATAATTAACTAGTTAATGGTAAATAACGCGGCACTGGAATAGAGGGTTAACGGGATAGGCGTAGCAAAGGTTAAGTTACTATTAATTAAGAGATTCTCAGGAGAACGATTAAAGCTTAAGGGATTTCTTATATAAATGCACTTTAAGGTAACACAGGAAGGAGTAAAGCTGGCAACACCTATGGATTAAATAGCGTATATAGGGTTATTCTTAATAGAAAGGGCGCTTAAATGGTTTAAACCTTACCTTATAGAGATACAAGCTAATGGAATAACGACTATAAACTAAGAAGTATGGTTTATGTTCTTAAATTGGGATAGATTCGCGGAACGACTTATATAGATATTTAGAGATCCAAAGGCAACAACTATGGCAGAAAGAAAGCTTTAAGATATTATATAGCGAACCTTAGTAATTAAGTACATAACGCAGTTTCAGACGCTAGTAATATAAGTTAAGTAGAATAATAGGGCGCTTATAGCACAGTATAAATAAGGACTTAAGGCTAAAGTCTAGGATGTAATTATCCTAATAGAAGATGCGGAAACCCTAAGGGATTTAATAAATTAAGCAATAAAGATTAATAATAGGATCTACCAAAGGGAGCAGGCTAAGAGAGGTTAGGATAGAGTTTTATAGTTATATAAGGCGCAGAGTACGCATTAACTAAAGCTAAGTTAGAAACTATAGTATAGCGCAGAGCTAATAGACTTAAGTGGTACTAAAGAAACCTATAAGAGATAGAGTAAGAAACTATAGAAACTAAGAGGATAAGGATTAGGTAATTAGAGGTCTAGGAAACAAAGGCCGAATTAGGGATCTTAGCAGCAGAAGATATTTAGGCGGACTCCATAATAAGAAAAATGGTTTAAAGAGGGAGCTTATATAAATTACGGAAAACAGGGTTATTTCGCTAGAGATTATAAAGATAGTTAGAATTACTATATAATAAAGGGAACCAGACTAGCAGACGGCATACACGTATAGAGGGACAATAATGCACTGTAAGGAATAAAAGATTGTTCAATTAACCACTTTACGTTTTACTATAATAACGTGTGCCGAATTTATAAAGATGCTAAGTATAGCGTAAGCTATTAGCTATAGGAACCTAGTTTAGAGAAACTAAGAGCTACCTAAGACTATAAAGAGTAAGATAGGCTCTATAAATGTGACAAGGATCTATTAGCAACTTTCAGTATAGTATTAGCAAGATAGTACTTAGAAAAGGACTTTAAGGAAAATCCATTCAGCGATATTAAGAAAGAAGATCTTAAGATATTAGTATTAGAAGTAGAGACTAAGACCGCTATAGAGCAAGGTTTAGTAACGGGCATTATAACACCGTTGGATACGGCATCTATCGCTTTATAAGATGGTAGGAAGAGTATCTTATAGAGATTAAGCAAGCAGACGACTGCTAGTGCTAATTCACCACTTAATAAAGGTAAAAGGCTAAAGGCTTAAGATTCTTAAGACGAGATAAAAGATAACTAAGATTCTTAAGATAAGATAAGGCGCACCTAAGGACCTATAACGGATGAAAACCGATAAAGTAGGGCAGTAGCTTAGTTTAGAGACATATAAATAAGCTCAGGACAGAAATTCCTAGAGGTATAAGACTTTTAAGATAAGATAAGTGAGATTTAAAACTCTTAAGACGAGATAAGAATACTTAAGCCTAGTTGGACTAAGGTAGGAGTACGGCTTAAAACAGAAGCAAGCTTGGGATTGAGAATCCTATAGGACTAAGATTTTAACGCATAAATAAGGACTATTAATGAGATTAAAAAGCAAGACGACTTTAAGGATCTACTTGCAAGACGCGAACGAAAAGAAACCATGGAGGAATTTAGAGCAAGAATTACCTTATAGCAAGAGCAGAAACTAGATAAAAGATCTAGTATACTAGGTTATACTAGGGACAGAGCACTAGTATAAAGAATTACTAATAGGCCGAGAATAGGCACGCTAAAAGCTAAGTGGCTTACTAAACTGGAATAAGAAGAGGATTTAGGAATCCTAACTAGGTTTAAGGAACGACACATAAAAGGTTATTATAACGTAGTAATAAGAAGATACTTCCTTACGGACAGAGCGTATACATTTAAGGAGCTGTACTAAAGGTGGTATAGATAGCGACATAATAATAAGTAGGAAGATTTCTATATATAGTTGGATAAGAAAGTTATCTAAGACTACCTAATTATAGAGAAGGCTATAACATATATTAAAGGAGCCTTAATTATAATATTAAAGGATCTAAAGGAGTAATTAGAGGACTAGAGAAGTAAGAGACAAATCTTAATACCTACGAATAAAGCCGTAACGCTTAGATTAATACAAGATAGGTTTAAACTTAAGAGCAAAAATAAGCTAAGAGTTGACTTAAGATACTAAGCACACCACACATTATTATAGATAGTGTGCGTAGATAATGTGTGTAGTATATATAGAGCACCAAAAGATAAAAATCGGAAGTATTTAATAAGAATGTATTAGATAACGGACGAAGTAAAATACAGAAACGCTAAGTATATGCATAGTTAGTATTTAGTAGAAGTTTAAGAATAAGGGGACTTAATACTTTAACCAGGAAGATTCCTTACGAAAGAATGCCTAGATAAATAATAGTGGTGGGAATGTTTAGAGAATACCTGTCTATAGCATATTAAAGAAAAGAAGCGGACTAAGTATTGGCTAAAAGTAGACTAAGTATAAACAGGATCTAGCAGCTAGCAGTTAGGAAAAGTAGAGGCCTACGGGACTAGAGGGAACTAGTAGTAGAGCCTTAGACCCTTAAAGGAATTCAAGGACAATACCTAAATTTATAAGTTAAATGGTAAGATTAACAGTTTAAAGCACTGATAGATAGTGGAGTAATAAGGAACTATATCTTACTAGCAGCAGTTAAAAGAATGGGACTACTATATAGAAGAAAGGAGTACCTATATTTATTAGTGATAATTTTAGGAGATCCGATAGCCTATAGAGATAGTATTATTAATCTTAAAACAGGACCTATTTAGCTAACTATTAAAGGAAAACAGATTTAGATGTCTTTTAATATCCTACTATTAGGGAAGGATAAGGTAATACTAGAGATGCCTTAGTTATAGGAGTATAATCTAAAGATTAATTGAATTATAGGTTAGGTCAATATTAGGGATACTTAACGCCGTAAGATGCGACAATAAACTAAGTTAGTATAGTACTAAGTTAGAGTAATATATAAAGAAACCGAAAAAGGATTAGATTATGTACCAAAGAGATACTATAAGTATGGCAAAAAATTATAGTCGCTAGAAAGTAAAAAGCTGTTAGAGTATATAGTATGGGACTATAAGATAGAATTAGAACTAGGAATAAGTCTAAGGTTCTTTCCAATCTATAAGCTTACCAAAGAAGAAGGTAGAGCATTAAAAGAGTTTATCTAAGAAAACCTATAAAAGGGATATATTAGACTATCGCAGTCATTAGTAGGTTATCTAGTACTATTTATACTAAAGAAGAATGGCAAACTAAGGCTGTGTATTGACTATAGACAGTTAAATAGCATTACTAGAAAGGATAGGTATCCTTTACCCTTAATTAGCGAAATCTAAGACTGGATAGGTAACGCGCAAATCTTTATAAAGATAGATCTAAGATAGGCGTACTATTAGATTAGAATTAAGAAAGGCGACGAATGGAAGGCAGCCTTTAAGTTAAAGGAAGGACTATATAAACCATTAGTTATGCAATTTGGGCTTATAAACGTACTAGCAACGTTTTAGAAGCGTATTAACAATATATTAAAAGAATACTTAGATGAATTTGTTATAGCATACCTTAACAATATTATTATCTACTTAATAACTAAGGAAGAATACGGGGAACACGTTAAATGGGTCTTAAAGAGACTATAAGAAGAATAGATGCCGGTAGTAATTAAGAAATGTGAGTTCTTTACCAGAAAGACAGATTTTATTAGATTTATTATTAAACTAGGCTAACTTAGCATAGATCTAAAGAAGATTAAGGCTATAGTGAATTGGTAAGAACTAGAGAACGTTACGCAGTTAAGATTGTTTTTAGGGTTTTATAATTACTGTAGAAGGTTTATAGCGTAATGGTTAAAGGATATTAAGCCATTTACGCGATTAACAAAAAAAGAAGAACTATAGGTATGGGGAAAGGAATAATAAGAACTGTTTAAGGAAGTTAAAAGGTTGTTTACCCAGGAGCTAGTTCTTAAAATCTATTAACTAGGATTGAAAACGGTTGTTAAGACAGATATATTAGACTTTATACTAAGGGTATGCTTTATATAAAAGCATCTAGATGGATGGCACCCAGTAGCATACTATAGTTGGAAGATAATACTACTAGAACTAAACTATAACATCTATAATAAAGAGTTATTAGGTATAGTCGCAGTATTAAAGAAATAGAGAGCATTCTTGTAAGGTATAGAGAAACTATTTATAGTTAAGACGGATTATAAGAACCTAATAGGATTCCTAACAATAAAGGAACTTAATTAAAGATAGGTTAGATGGGCAGAGATGCTTATAGAGTACCATTTTAAGATTTAGTATACTAAGGGTATAGATAATACGCGAGCAGATGCTCTAAGTTAAAAAGCTAAACTATAAAATAACAAAAAGCTATTAGGGGCCTTATTGCGAAAAGATATAGACGGACTAATTAGGTATAATTATCTAAAAATTATAGCAACTTAGGAAGAACTAGATAAGGTTTATAAAATACCAGAAAGCTTTTAGGTATAAAGAATTCTAAAAGTATAACTAGAAGATCTATAGTTGGATATATATGAAAACTGAGAAGTAAAGTATATCCTAAGAAGCATAGTAGAGCACTTTATGGAAGAATTCTATAAGGGGTTAACTTAAGGACATAATGGAGCTATGGGCTTAGTGTTAAGACTCTAAGAGGAGTATATTATTAACGGAATCTAAAGGATAGCTAGGAAGGTTACTAAGGAGTATTTAGATTACTAGAGAAATAAACTAATAAGGTATAAGCCGTATAGAGGGCTATAACCTGTTAAAATACTAAAGAGACTATAGGAGGTTATATTATAGGACTTTATTATAAAGTTGCTAAAATTAAAAAATCCTATTACCGGACAAGATTATAATGTGATCTTAGTGATAGTAGATAAGCTTACAAAGTGGGGATACTTTATAGCGTGTACAGAAGAAATATTAGTAGAAGATGTCGCTAGAATCTATATTAAGGAAGTGTTTGTAAGATATAAAGTACTAAGTAAAATTATATTAGATAGAGATCTAAGATTTATAGTAGCATTTTAGGAGGTATTTTTAGCGGAGTAAGGAGTTTAAGTAGTAACTTTTACTGCATATTATCTGTAGATAGACGGTTAAATAGAAAGATTAAACTAGATACTAGAGTAGTATCTAAAATATTATATTAATCACGCATAGAATAATTGGGTATTACTATTACTAGTTATATAGTTTGTATATAATATAACACTACAAGAAGGAATGGGTATGTTACTATTTAAGGCGAATTATAGATATAAGCTAAGAATATTATTATTGCTACGTTAAGTAAAGAAGATAAGTAGCATAGCTAAGTAAAGAATAGAGATATTAATAAATCTTTATAAGGACCTTGTAGAAGTAGCTAAGGTAGTATAGTAAAGAATAAAAAAATACTATAATGCTAAGAGATCTAAGGGACTAGATCTTAAGGAGGGAGATAAAGTATAGCTACTATATAAAAATTTTAAGAGTTAACGATTAAGCAAGAAGTTAGACTACGTTAGACTAGGACCTTTTAAAATTAATTAGAGGATTTTACCAGTTATATTTAAGTTGAACTTACTAGCTAAAATAAAAATCTACCCGGTATAGCATATCGCGATACTAGAACTAGCATATGGAGATATTAAGCCACTAGCTTATAAGGCAGACATATACTAAGGATAAGAAGAAAATAAATAGTAAGTTTTAAAGATTATTAGTTATAAGAACGTTAATAATAAAATATAGTATAAGGTTAAATAGATAGGCTATAATAAGACTACCTAGGAATTATTAGAAAATTTAAAAAACGCTATAAGAAAGGTATAGGAGTATTAGAAGGAAAAAGGTTAGGTAATATTAATAAGGAAGAGTTACTAAAGAATAAGTTACCTAAGGGGGACCTAGGAAGAGCGATTGCTGAACTATTTAAAGTTGTTTTCTTTACTATTAGAAAAGAATCCGTTCTTTTATTACTAAGTTCCTATAAACCCTATTTTATAAGTTTCTATTCCTTAAAACGCACCTTTTTATAAACCCGTTTAAGACGTAGAAGATAAGTAAAGGCCAGAAGATAAGTTTTAAGGGTACGCTGTTAAGTAGCCGTAGCCTCTTATTCCGCCTCTTACGATTATTATAACTTATTAAGGGCGCTTAAGAGCTTACCGTTAAGCTTTATAGCAGCAGATTAAATATAAAACCCTATAACAAATTACTTAGGGAACTTATAGACTATTAAGAGTTATAGGATATATATACTTAGCGTTAGATATAGAGCGAACGTCGTAAGATAAATAAATATTTGCTTTGGTATACTCCAAATAAGAAAAGAGTTGCTAAGACGAAGGACTCGCCAGCGTAATATAAACTAATCCCTCTTTCGCACAACAAGAATATAGAGATAGCATTATTTTACCTAGCGATAGTATAGCAGTAATAGTACAAGCACATTAAACTGTAAAAGAAAAAGAAATTGCTTTAGGTATAATAAGTAACAATATTAACTAAATTAATTAGACGGATATTACACCTCTAGTAAATAACTTGGAGATATTAGGAATCTTTAAGGACGAAGATAAAGAGGAGGGAGATGGTATTACGGACACTTTAAGTACAATATTATGACTACTTAGAAAAGAGTTAGAAGAAGCTAGTTAGTTAATATAAACACGGTTTAAGATGGAGCTAGTAGAGCTATATAACGAGGAATAGTAACCAAGTTATATAATATAATCTGTGTGATCTATATAATCTATAGGATCTATAATAGAGTAGATAGAGCACACATATATTACGTATAAGAAGGATTTCTTAGGAGTATGGTCGTGTATTTAAAGGACTACAGTCCCTACCTAGATAGTTCTTTCCTTATAGTGATTCTTAGAATACAATTAGAGTTAATCTATTAGGCAACCACTCTACCAGTTGTTATTACGTTGTTGACTTTACGCATTACCTACACACCTAGCCTATTGACAGGACCTACTATAGTATTTACTACAAGGTTCCGTTACACTTCCTAGTCCTTAAATTTTTCTTATTTTATAAATTATATATAGTTACTATAAAGTATCTCATCTTTAGTTAATTTAGAAAATAAATTATCCTAAGGCTAAGGCGCGTCTTAAGATAGAAAATAGAAGAGTATAAATATCTAAGCTCTTCTAGCACTAATATATAATATTACTATTTATAAACAACTTACTACTAATAGGCTTACGCATAAGAGCCTACATATTTATAGCCCTAAATCTCTATTTTTATAGGCCTATTTAAAGGATTAGTAGGAGAATTCGGTAGGCATATTAGTAGAGAATAACGCGTTAGATTTTTTGTTAGGATTCTCGTCCTTAAAAGGCTTGCTTTTAAGCTTAGATAATTCTAACTAAGCGTTAGAATTAATGTCAGAGTTAATAACAATGGATTGTGAGAGAGTGAGGCATGGTACTGGATTGTAGGTGGTTAAATATATTATAGAAAGGAAGCGAGTCTAAAAAATTTAACTCTTGCGTATATATCAGAACGTACAGTGTAAAATTGGTTCTATGTTTACATCTTAGTATCCGAGCTTCAAGTCTCTATATATATTCATAATTTTATAAATATTCAGTTATTATTATTCCTTATGAATGAATATATCGTTATGAGTAAATGAATAAAAATATCATCGACAGCAGCGACTTCGGGTTTGAGTAGTCGGACATAGGTTTCGAAGTGTAGCTGATCCGAATCATTCAGCCAAGAAATATACCCTATCGTGTAGACCGAAGCCGAGTCTATTTGCCAATACTTTATAACCCTTAACCTGGAAAACCCTGCTCGAGTATGCGTGGAGATCAAGGCCCAGCTGAATCAGGTAGTACCAGTGCTTTTATTAACATCCAATACTTATCGATAAGGATTCAGTATCTTTTAACAACACCATAATAACATATTATTGTATAATAATATAGATACTTAAACGCTTTTCAACCTATATTTAACTCAATAATATGTTATTATAGTTGTTGAAAAATACTGAATTCTTATTGATAAGTATTGAATATTGATAAAAGCACTGGATTGTACTTCCGCCAAAAGGCGGCAGATACGCATGATGGCCTTGCACAGGTTTCGTCAAAGTATTCCAGTTTAATGATCAAGGCACCGTAACTTTTCTTGATTAGAGTATTAAATGAAGAATCGAGATCGATTGCCAGACATTTGGAACAAACATAGTCGCCATCACGGCACTCCAAGCAAAACTGTTTCGGGGGGCCTGGAGAGGCGAGAGGAAAGTGCCGTGTCTTCAGATCAGTCATACTGAAATGCTCGGTGTCCGGCGATGGGGATGGTATCTCACGGCGATACCGATTTTAGACTACAGGCTTAGCTTAAATTTACGTAAGGGAGGCGAGGCAGCTACAGCCTTGCCCCGAGAAACTAGTTAAGCACCTCTACATGCCTCAAGCTGACAGGTCAAGCACCTTACCTGTCTCGGGCTACTCAGTGTACCTCAGCTCAAGGCTATAACTTTCAAGGTAGCATAAAATCACAGGCAAAAAAACCAAACACCGGAGAAAAAAATAGATTAAAAATTACCTCTCCTATAAGAAGAGCTTTAGAAGTGTAATGCCAACCCCAGCCAACCCACCCATCCCACTCCTAAACATAACTTCATGCGTTTGTCTGCGTACAGCATCGAAGGCTCGTTAGGATCATGCCACATACCCAACCCTTCACCTTCGCTCTCTCTACACAAGCTGCACCAGCAACGCCGCAACAACAGCAGCCGCAACACCATACCCCGGCCGCAGCGCCCACCCAGCTCCCGTAAACACCGCTGGCCCCGGTGTGAGGATCTGTCACGAGAAAAGCGTCAGTAAAGCACGCACACTAGTCTCAAACACCGCAACAAAGACCGCGAAACAGCGAAGGAAAGGAAAATAAAAAAGAAAAGAAAAAGAAAAAGGGAAAACATACCCCATTAATAACATGCGCAACTCCATTCGCAGTAATCGTATTCGTTGAGATGATCTGCACGCCATTGACGAAATACGCCTTATTCTTGACGGAGATGGTAAGGATGTTGCCAGACAGAGTGGTATAAGAGGCACCGTCGACCAGGTCGGGCAGGTAGCCGACGAAATTAGAGATGGCATGGTTCTGCAACACTTTCTGCAGCACAGCGGGCGACGTCGTGCTGTTGATGGTGTTGGCTGCGGCAGCCAAGGCGGCGTTGCTGGGCGTGAAGAGCGTGAAGGAGTTGGCGTTGTTGAAGGTGCTGGAAAGGTTGGCTTGGCTGAGCAGGCCTTGGAGCGAGCTGAGGCCTGTCGAACTGATGGTCTCGGAGAGGGAGACTGGGACCGTGAACAAACTTTTGGGGTATGTCAGTCTATTGTGAGTTCGCGTGTTGTGGAGACCGCACTTACTCATCGACGATGTGGATCAGTCCCCCATCGTAGGCGATATCACCGCTAACGACGTTCACCGTGTTTCCTAGCCCGGAAGCGAATGATACTGGAGTTGAGGGAAGCGTGCCACCAGTGCTGCGACGGTGTGAAGAAACAGACGTGTTGGTCGAAATTCCGCTCTGAGAAACCACAGCTTGGGATTGTTGGAGTTGTGGGGACGGCAACTTGGACTGTGATACATGACCGGGAAAGGCGTTCAGTGTTTCCAGACGGGTCAACTGTCCCGAGGCATGGAGAGCTAACTGCTGAGGATTTGCTGTCGCTCGCAACCGGAGAGTGCCGTTCCCAATGGAGGTATCGGGAACAGCGTAAACTGTTTGCACGGATGGTGAAGTGTATAGGGCAAGGATATCGGGGTTGGCTTGGATCTGTTTTGCAAACGAGGTGGCACCATTTGCATTCAGGGCGTCTATTAACGATACAGCATAAGCGATGGCTGGAAACGCGAGGATAGAGAACGAAGAGATGATTGAAAGCTTCATGATGGTCCAATTGCAACAGCAACGAGCGTTTGCGATGTGAGCAGATGCTTTGGCGTAGGAGCGAGAGTAAAGCAGGTCGGCGCAAGAATGAATGGGTTTGTAGTGCCGTGAAGGAGGGCGTGCCCGTTCCTGATATATAGCTGAGATCCGTTGGTCGAAATGACCGCATCTCCTGCACTGTCCACTGCCATGGCTGTTTGCACTGTGCAGCCGGCTCGGGAAATAGGTTCATTCTCCGTAATGCGCCCGACCAGGGTGATTCCGCTAATTAGAGGATCAGGAATCAGATCAGCGTCAAAGTGTGGTGGTTAGGCTGACCTGGGTGTATTGATATCGAATAGATGTACACAAATTGCATCTTGGCTTGACGGTTGACCAATCAGGCCGTGCGGCGGTTAAAGTTGCTTGTTGTCACACTTTTTCCTAATCCGGCGAAGGAAACTTTCCATTTCAGCCCATGGCTTGCAGCTGGCAGCCTGACATCCTGACAGGAAAAGCCTTCTGCAGCTAGATGGCGTCCAAAGCCTAGTCATGGCCATGTGCCAGACAGTAGAGTACTTTTGTTACGCCCGATGGCTGGCCTAACTCCCCGCGCCCAGCCTGCTGGGGATTCGCTCTCCCCTCCACCATCACTTTATCCGTCTAGGTCGAGCGACTGGGGTTTAACACAACATACTGTCCGTCGGGGCCGTCTGCGGGCGTGGTGTGACCACGTCTAAAGGCTAGCCTAGTAGTCGGCGCCTACAACGCTGCCGGATTCGCTTTATGTTCGCTTGACCATGAAGCTGTGATATCCCGCGCAAATCTGATAGGGTTGATCGGTGGTTGCTAGTGTCTTTCGAGTGTCTGCCTTGGGCAATGCGGCTCCTCTCAAGCATGGCGAACAGTAATTCAGCTCCCCCCGTTCACCGGAGCACTTAACACGGGATTCAGATCTCGCCGTCTCCTTTGGTCAATCGAGGAATATAATTACCTTGCGGTTCCGGAAGAAAATATACCATCCATTTTAAATTCTATCCCAATCCCAGATCTTCGACACACCAACGTCCACGTGCAGTCATGTCGGTGAGGCAGCAGATCCAGGACCTGACTTCGCGAGAAGAAAGTTATGTGCTCCTGCAGAGATTCTCCATGCCGACCAAGGATGGCTCCAAGGACGCCATTGCGGTAACATTCGAAGTCAGCAAGATCCTGCTGTCCTTCTACACGCTCCTGGTGGGCGTCATCATGCTGCAGCTTTGGTATCTAGTCGTCCTCGTCGGCATCGCCCGCGCTGCTAGAAGCCCTAAGCTCACGCGCAACAAGGGCGTGGCTAACGTCGCTATCTGGAACTGTCAAGCGTCCCCCCTCGCCGTCATCAAGGCTATGTTCGACTACCGCTCGCACATCCCTCTGTACGCCCTGATGTGGGCTGCCGCCGCCGCCCTGGCGTGGGCGGGGTCCTTCACCATGTCTCTGCTCGTCACGCCCGAGCTGATCATTGGCGCCGCAGCTCCCGCAAACCTGAAAGCCATCTACGTCCCCGAAACCCCCTCCACTGAGCTAAGCTCCGTCTACCTGCGCTGGCAGTCTCTGCACACGCCATCGAACCTGCGCGCCGTCGAAGTCCTGGGCGCGGTGGACCCGAAAAAAGGGCAGGCCACCAACACGTCCAGCTTCAACGTGGTCGTGCAAGACCCGCAGACCTCGACCGACTCCGAGGGGCGAGATGTCTACCGCATCGACTACTCGTACAACCTCGACGGCGTCGACTTCGGGCTGCAGCACGTCCCGCACCTCGGCCTCGCCGTCATCGGCTCCTGCGTAACCGAGTACGGCTGGTACAACTCCTCCGTCTTCGACGACATCGCCAATGTCACCTACGACACCTACTTCGCCTACAACAACGAATCGAGCCCTGTGCAGGTCTCGCTCGCGGACGGCAAACCCCCGGTCGCCTGGGTCGTCGCGCCGGAAGACCAACCCGGCGGCGCCAATGTCACTTTCGCTTTCATCATCTCCTCCATCGAGCGCCGCAGCTTCACCCCGGGGACGGACCCGTGGTACCTGACGGAGCCTGTCGTCGGCGAGGAAAACGGCGCCGCCTACCGAGTGCAGTCGCAGCGCCCGGCCCTCTCGTGCTGGCAGCAGGACACCTGGACCTACAACGGGCAAGCTAGACCGGTCCTCCAAATCGACGAGCTCAAAGCGCTACCCCCCGCCCTCGTCGACGTCTTCCAGGCTACGCTCGCAACCCCGCGCATCATCAACCTCGCGCAGGCCCTTGGCACCTCGGCGCTGAAGTCCGCCGCGACGTCGCAGGGATACTATTTCGACGCCGCGGTGAGCAGTATTCGCGCGGATTTGGAGCGGCTGGTGTTGGGCGCGTATATCGCGACCAAGAATACGCTGCAGGAGACGACCATGTTTAGTCATCCGTACGACGACATCGCGAATTTGGCGTATGACTCTGCGACGAAGCAGTTCAAGGACGGGGCTGCAGACTTCGTGCTGTATGGGAGCGGGTTTGCGGCGCTGCGGGTTAAGTTTTTGATTATTGTACCGGTGATTGCGTTTGTATTGTGGCTGCTGGTGTATCTGCTGACGGATAACCCGTGCGTGGTGCTGCCGTGGGCGTATGTGAATGCGCTGAAGGCGCCGGTGTTGTATACCGCAGTGGATACGGAGACGTTCCGGGATGATAACGCGAGTAAGTGGGATCGGACGTCACAGGCGCCGCATTATCCGGAGAAGAAAGCGCCGGCGAGTGTGAGGCCGGCGCACCATGGGAGGACGTTCAGCTGGGACAGCGAGCAGCAGAAGTGAGTTTTTTATTCTTTCTTCATTTCTTAAGCCGTGTGGTGATGGTGCTGAGGCTGATGGGAAACGCTTTAGGCGGGAGAACTCGAATAGACCGCTTGACCTGGAAGCGGCTAGCCCGACTCAAGTTCGACCGAAAATAGAGACGGATGAGCTGAAGACAGATACGTCGCCACCGCCCGGAGCTTGAATTGTCGCCGGTGCTCTGGTGTTGGTACAGCGGTTATGGCACGGCGATTATCGGGCGGCGGTTATGGCAGGGGCTGATAGGCCTCAATAATTCGGATCGATCCTACATTGCGATGCGATGGACTATGGAAAGATGAGTGTCTAATGCTGCCGTTTGGGTTCTCAATAATATTCACGTTTCGAGCCATTATAATTCACTACCAAATCCTCATAACGAACCACGAACCATTACCCCAAGATAGATTCGCATATCAAAATAAACTGTAGCATTAAATCTTACGCGTTGAGCTTCGCACAGACTTAAGCCGGTCTAAGTCATGCTGATTGATAAGATCTTTCCAAAACGAGACGTACGCGAGAAACACAAGCACGGTAAGGGCGCCAACCACAATGGTAAGAAGCTCGTACCAAGCAAAACCGGCCCAGGCACTTGAACTGGGGATGATGGTCGATCCGGTAGTCTCGACGGCCGCCACCTGCAGCGCGCTAGCGGTGGGGATGGCACACACGCTGGCGTACCAGGAAACGATTGTCAGATTGTCCTGCATGGTGCAGTCGGTATTGCAGCCGAACAGGTTCTTGTGGGAGCAAAAGCAATTCTTCTGGTAGGTGATGCAACCGTAGTTGAAGACGCGTTCCTCGAAGCAGGGTCTGGCGCAGGGTGGCACAGGCTTGAAGTCGACTGGTAGGACCTGGGGACATGTGGCGTTGAACCAATTCTCCGCGAGCATCCAGTCGAACCAGTCGCAGCTCCGGGCACAGAAGAGGGGGTTTGGGAGGGCGCAGTAGCACGTGGTGGGAACGCCAACGCCAGCGCACCTGCCGTTTGCGGTCGCCGAAGCTGAACAGCTCGTTGAAACGGTCGGGCACGGCAGTGCGAGATGGCTGGAGGCGACGCAGAACTCGGAGGCGCAAGTTGGCATCGAGTCGAAGTTGACAAGCTCGTCTGCAGCGGTGGAGGACGTGACCGAGGCCCGCCGGGCGGAAAGAGGATTATCCGCAGGCGTCGCTAGAGTGGGGACTCCGAGAGGCTCTTCGATGTTTTCGGTCAGCATGGTTGTCGCGGTCTTCATGGCTGTGATTGTAATATCCGTATGGATCGCGGCGAGTCCGAATGAAGAATGAAGAATACAACCAAGTACACGTTTCGTGTCGCAAGCGACCGGAGCCATCTCCACTTTAAACGGCCATTGCCATCAATTGATGCTCCGGAAAGAGCACAAGAGCAGCCATGCGCGAATTTTTCCCGACGCCTGGCTGGCGTCAGGCTGCAGTTTTTATCAGATTATTGGCGGAGGGTCTAGGGCGTGGAGGGAGCTGATTGAAAAGATTGGTAAAGGGAAGCGAAGGTGCATCATTATTAATGATGGGAAAGGCTTGGGGGCCAAAGATGCGGCTCTGTCAGCATGTCCATGTACAAGGGCGGAAGTGGATTTTCCTTTCTTGGGCGAAGATGAGTGTCAATGGACGGATTTCGCAATCCTTGCAAAATCGGCTTTAAGCCGCCTGAGCAGGAAGTTGAAGCTGTCGATTCAAGGCTCGCTTACCAAAATTCCTAAGTCTTATCTTATTAATAAAGTAATAATCTTAAAACCATAAGATGCTTTAGATAATAAATTTAGAGCTTTAATATACTCCAAAGGTATATACAAAACTTCGTTTTTTATAACTCGGCGACAGCTACTGCATAAACTAAGCATGGCTCCCTGGCTTAGTCTCTTACTTAAGTCGGCATCACCTAGACTATATTCAAGCTATCTGCAGGCCTCCCAAATTCGCGGAGGTTCAGTGGGTTGCCGGCAAGGGTCGGGGTGCTTTTTCAGCTGGCGCCATCACCTTGGCAGCCTGTACGTCGTGCTGCCGGAACCAACCCCGCGTTTTAAGCCTTTAAGCCTCCAAGCCCCCAGGCTTCGGCCAGCTCCCGCCCCGCAGCAAATCCTCCGTATTGTCCTCCAGCCGACAACTCCAGCCGCCCCACGCCCATTGCGGGTGCCAAGAAGACGCCCCCCAGCGCCATCCCTTCCCATTTCTCAGCTGGCAGGACCCAACACCTAGGTAGCCGACCACTCGAAAGCGACGACCTACATGCACTGCACACCACAACCACATAGCCAAAAATCACCTGGATTTCAGTAGATGTGGCGCATCTCTATTTCTTCTCCCTTTGCAGGCGATGCGCTCGGACAGAGCAAATTCTCACCTTCAACCAGGCTGAACCGCCACACGAGTCAGCAATGAGCGCTCCCATGGCTTACCGCAGACGCCTCTATACCGCCAGCCTCGTAATATGTATTGCCTCGCTCATCGTCCCCGCGTGTGCCTCGGCCGACTTTGGGCGGTGCTGCATGCAGAGCGCCCGCGAGCAGCTCATGACGTTGCAGGTGCTCCCCTGGATCGCCTGCGGCATCAACCGGACCTCTCAGGATGAGCCCAATCCGTTCGTTAACTCGACGATGGCCTGGTGCTTCCAGAATTGCCCTGGGTTTCAGTTGAGCAATTTTAACCAGTGGTCTGACTTGCTGACAACCTTCATCGTCCCGGCTTTTGCTCAGCTGCTTCTCTGTCCCGTTGGCTCGGGCGGCGAGGATGAAGATGAGCAAGAGGAGGGCGAGGAGGTCGACGAGCGGAGAGGAGAGAAGGAGAAGGTGGAGGTATCGCAGGATAAGCTATCCACCACCACGTCAGGAGCCAAGGAGGTCTCTGGACAGAACTCTGGATCCGTGAAATCTGTTGGCCACGGAGGTAGCCTTGCTACAGAGGTGCGACGGGTGCTGTTCGACATCGGTATCAGTATGGTTTCAACCTGTATCATCACTCTCTAGGGACCCCTGTAGGGGGTCAATTCTCTTATGTATATTAGGGCTCTTAGAGCCACCTTGAATAAAATAGATCAATCGTTCAATTCTGTGTCTCTATATCAATCAGCTAGCTATATGTCATTCGTGATACCTGCCTGGCTAAAAAAATCCATCAAGGACACCACAAAGAAAAAGCGAGTGCGACACACTATAACTTACCTTGTCAGTGAATACATTAACCTGCTTGGTGACCCTGCCAGCGCAATATCAGCCTGCTTCTACCAGCTGTGGAGGGACTTTATATATGTCTGGCAGATGACTAGGAAGGAACCGCTGGGGACATTTAAAGAGCACGTTAGAGGATTCGCCATCCTGGCCGGCCAAACCACGCTGCAGCGAACCAAGGGAGACCTCAAGAAGCTAGACGTGATCATTTCCGAAGTCGATGCCATGGTCAGTCTTGTCAGAGGTGCCATCTTAACAACTCCGAAGAGCCTCGGTGAAAAGGCCACAAATACCACACCAACAACCCCGAGGACTCTGAGTGAAAAGCCCGCAGATACCGCAGTAAACACCAGCACAAGTCAACCAGCTGGCAGTGGAGAGATATCCCCAGCCCCCGCCGACAAGACGACGACATCAGCGCAGCCCCCTGATGTCGAGAAGCGTGCAACGACGCCAAACAGCCCCGGCACAAAGAAGCTAGAAGACGTCCAAACCGCCTACGACAACAGCCAGCTCCGGCACGAACTCGAGTCCACAATCGAAATGCTCCTAAAAGCCAAAACCGACTTCGTAAACGGCATCGTCATCCCCGTCGTCCTCACCTTCGCCGGCACAGCCGCCGGCTTCTACAACGCGTACACCGTCCTCGGCGACCGCGACAAAGGCTACAGCCTAGCCTTCGGCGTCTTCTTCGCCTGGCTGCTCGTCCTCTCCGTCGTCAGCAACTGCTACGCGACAACGGTAAACCCCACCCTCCTCGAGGGCTCCCTCAACTCCCTCCTCCTCTTCTGCTCCCGCGCCCACCCCGCGCCCCCCCGGGCCGCAGCTAACTTCCGCCTCCGCGTCATCCCCTTCCGCAAGCGCATCCCCGCCTTTGCGATGTGGAACCACTGGGTCAAGGGCATGACAGCCGACGCCCCGCCGCCCGACTCGACCCCCCTGCCGTCTTTTAACGTCGCCTTCTTCGCCAAGTTCCTTGCGCTGCAGACCGCCGGCTGGCTCTGCGTGTCTGTCTTCACGGCCTGCGCGACGCTGATCGCGTATAACACCCCGACCATCGGCATGGGCTGCCGCGCGTTTACGTTCCTGCTGTATACGTTCCTCTCGCTGGTGCTGGCGGTGTTGCTGGTGGTTCGTGAAGCAGCCGCGCACGTACAGGCGCCCGCGCACCCGCGCGCCCTGCACGTCCTGTGCCACACGCTGCGCTACCTATACGCCTTCCTCTCCTTCGCGAACGCGCTGGTGCTGGTCGGCGGGACGACCTTCCATCTTGTTGGGCTGTTCCGGAGCTGTAGGTGTCAGTTGCTTTTTGGCGGGAAGGAGAGTCTGGTGGTGTTGAGTACGGGGACGGCACTGGATGTAGAGAGGGCCAGGACGTATTGGATTAGTGTGGGCTATGTAGCGTTTACGGTGGCATGGGGGTTTTGTGCGGTTGCGGTTGCTGGGAGGGAATTTATTTCGCTACATTTGACCAATCATTTTTTGGGGGCTGGTGGGGGGTAGGG
>Ga0307515_10003016_pt1 | contig 35764 bp, 53 predicted proteins | sample 17_EM_MG_FD_194513 | JGI IMG/M metagenome (GOLD analysis project Ga0307515, IMG submission 194513) | Populus trichocarpa ectomycorrhiza microbial communities from riparian zone in the Pacific Northwest, United States - 17_EM | ecosystem: Host-associated > Plants > Roots > Unclassified | place... | reverse complement strand
CAGGACTATGGGCACTGGTGTACATTCTGCGCGAAGGTTGGATGTTAGGCGTCAGGCTATTGGACACATCCGGAGATCATCAGGAAACACCACCTTGCAACATAGGCCTACATAGCCCTACCGTAGCCCTATATAGCTCTATGTAGCAAGGTGGTGTTTCCTGATGATATGTAGTTGCACCTGTGAGTTAGGACAGCTTGAGGTTGCAAATTAGTTTTGCATGAATGAAAATTGAACCGGGGTGGTGACGCTTATGGCATTCCGAGTGAGTGTGCAGAGGGGGGAGTGGGAGAGACAAGCGGAGAATGCATGGAGTCACACAGCGAGCAGGTAGCGACAAGTCCTACATATTACTTATTTTTGGTCTGCACAGTACTTATCAAGTGCTTATCACTTTTCGTGCTTATATGGCTTATTTCCATACTTTTTTTGTCACTTATTTTGACCGGATGGACCTGGCTTATTTCTTACCACTTATTGGGTACTTATCCTACTTTTTTTAACTTATTCTCACTTATCCGCACTTTTTCTGATCAAATAAGTAAAACCGACATTTACTGATGATGTTCACTCCCTCCTTCCCTTTCAAATGTGCTATCTGGTCAGTTATGTGTAGTGAATCTGAGTAATATATATATTTCCCAATAAGTTCCAAAAAGTGAGAAGCAAAGCACCCAAAGTGACTAACTGCCAAGCTAAGTTCTTGTCCACTTCAAAGATCTCAAAAGTGATCACAGCTACTTTGAGGTCCCTCAAAGGTGGTGTGAAGCTTTTCTGACTTTTTGAGCTTTTGCCTCTTCAAAGTACTTCAAAAAGCATACAGTTTTGCTGATGGATATATATATCCCTAGTCCTAGGGATAGTCACCCGGTCTGATTCCAAGTATAAATGATGAGCAGAGTGCCTACTATGATCAACACCACAGGGGAACACTCAAATCAAAGGGAATGAAGGATGGGTTCCCCAACATCATCAGATGGTACAAATATATTTGTTGACCCGTTCAAATATTTGCAAAACAAACAAAACATGTGAGACAACCAGTTAACAAATATTTTCAGGGCGGAAGAGAGGGAGGAAAAAAACAACCAAAAAGAAGCAGGACAAATGAGCGGACAACGGGCTGTAAAGGTGCTTTCCTGTTGCCACCATCTAGGATGGCGAGGAGATGGAAAGGCCGGAATAAATAATAAACCCCATGACAAACATCACGTGTCGCGTTATGGTGACGAGAAAAAGATCCAGCTTGCGGTTGGTCACAATCAGAAGGTAGATGCCCAAGTCTCGAGGTCAAAGTCAGACGTCCGGGAGTGCTCCATCCATGGTAGCATCTGACGATCAACCGATCAGCAATACCCCGCCGCGGTTCGAGGAGCGACTCACCAACAACTCCTTCGGTGTTTTCCTAACCTCAGGATCCTTCAACAAACATGCATCCACAAAGTCCTCAGCGGCCTTCGGGAACCTCCCCTCAGGCGTCAGCCTCGGCGCAGGCTCGTTAACGATGTGTTGCAGTAACTCCAAAATACTCATCGTCCTTGCCCCACCCTGGAGGCTGACACCTATGCTTTTCCGTTTCCTCTCCTTGTCTTCCTTGGACTTTTTCTGCGCCGTTGAGGCGTTGAACAGTGGCTTGCCAGGAGACAAAGTACCTTGGAGGTCCTCTAAGTCCGAATCGTCCGAAGCCTGGTCCTCTGAGAACGGGAATCGACCGAGCGCGAGCTCGATCAAAGAGACGCCGAGCGACCAGACGTCCGATTTGACGGTATATTGAGCCCCTTGAATACGCTCGGGCTGCACGTCACGGCCGACACATCGACGTCAGTCACACCCACATGAGGAATACCTAAAGGGTGGAAATACTCACACTCATATAAGTCGAAGTACCGACGAAGGTGTCGGCAATTGAATTGATCAACTCTCCAGATACTCCAAAATCACAGATTTTGATTTGTCCTTTGGAATTGAAGAGGATATTGGAGGGCTTGATATCTGGAGCGCCGCCGCAGAAGAGAGGGGAACACATGTCAACAAAGCACTTCGGCGACAAACGTTCGTTCTCGATCGTGACGCGGGGAGGGAACAGAGTGGTCGAAAGCTCACCTCGGTGAATGATCCGATGAACATCGTACAAGTACGTCAGCCCCTCCAACACAGCCAACGCGACCTTCCCCACGACATCAATGTCGATGGGTCCAATCTGCTTGTAGATCCCGTCCAACGATCCCTTATCCATAAACTCCATGCAAATGCAAATGTTGGGGTCCGAGATGAACGCGCCGTAAAAAGAAATGATATACGGCGAGTTGCAGTCGTGCATGATCTGCAGCTCCCGCAGGATCTGTTTCCTCACCGATGGTTTTGCATCGATCAACACGATCTGTTCGCCCGTACGTGATTTGTGTCGGAGGGGAAAAAAGAGCGGCACGACGGGTGATTGTGAGTCTCACGTGTTGATTGTAGCTCGAAACAGAAGGAGAGGGATTCCGTATGGGGGAGGTGGGCGTGTGCATGTGGACGAGGAAAACACATACCTTCTTGGCCATAATCATCCCTGTAGGGGTGTGTTCAACCTTTTTAACGCTCCCTCCGTTTCCTTGCCCAAGCTCCTGGATGTCCTTCAAATCTTCATTCTTCAGATCCTCTCCAAAATTCGCAAGCTTCTCCGAAAGCGCGCTATGGTACGTTTTCGACGCCGAGGCCGTGGGGGGTGCCGAGGATGGTAGACCGTTCGAGACGGTCAGCAGGGTCCCGTCGTGATCGTGGGATGTGGTAGCGATTTTGGGTGCTTTGAGAGTCATCGGGGGCGGTCTCTTCTTGCCCGTCGTTGGCTTAGTCGGAAGGACCGGTGGCGAACCTGTGGTCATTGTTACGGAGGGATCGAGGGAGGGTCGAAGCTGGAGGGCTTTAAAGTTCCGCTTCTTGCGTATTGGGGTGGCCATGTAGACTCGTAGCCAGTCCCTCAATACCTGATCACGTTGTTGGTATGAGGGACTGGCCGATTTGAACACAGCTTCCCTCCACTAAAACACATCATGTGATTTTGGTCACATCACACCTCAAGCGTGACCTCCCTCGCGCATTGAACACGCAGATTTGTTGCTAGTATGACCGCATTTCTCGGGATATCAAAAAACCCCTGCAGTAAAAAAAAACCAGGTTGGGTGCATTGCGAGAAAATTATGGGTGGTTCTTTGAGTGATCCATGACTGTGAATATGTGGTTTTCTTTTATATAAGAAAAACGGCAGATGGAGGAATCCCACGATAAACTTCCATTACCCACGCTGACACGATGTTCTCTCGTCCTATTGGCAGTGGGACATTCGAACCACGAGTGATTCGCCCCCCTGGCGTATCTCGAGGTTCGTGTGTAGACGTAACCTTATCTCCATCTGCAACTCGTACCCGGAGGACCAGCACATCCACCATCTCGACGACGGTCCCCTCGAGCCAAAGAGCAGGATCCCTCACATTTCCACAACTTTCCTCCCACCAATCCGTTAGTCCCTTACCAAGTGTTCCCTTTCAGCGTCCCGCATATCTCGAGCATTCTTCTCTCAAGCATCTTCTTCAAACAGAATTCCCTCCCCTCCTCCCTCCAGGTAGATATGGGCACGATGTCGGCGCTCTCGATGACGATCAGAACTCCCGAAACATCACCCATCCCTACCCTCGGAGACGTCGAACCCCGCTCATCGAAAGCGACGATGAAGACCCCTTTACACCCCCCCGTGAACTCCCACCCTTGGTTTTTGCGCACCCTCCCAGCAGCAATACTTTGAGCCCGGTCCTTCGATTGCCAACCCGATGGAGTGACCAAGATAGGCACTTATCACTTTCAGTCTCCGCAGATGGTCGCGAACTCACTTTCGTTGGTAAGTTGGGTTTCCAACCCCATATCACTACTAACGGTCGCACCCAGGTGTGTCGTGTATTGGTGACAAAGATGCCGCAGCAGCTCGTGCAAATCATTCTATCCCACCTGCATGCGGAATCTACTACTACGAAGTGGAGATTGTGAATAAAGGACAGAAAGGGTGGGTTCCTTGCTCCTTCACACGACGTCTTTTTGCGAACTTTTGTTCAGTCAGATTAGTATCGGGTTAGTCGCACCTATCTAGGATCTTGGCAATTTTGTTCAGTCTCCCACCAGTTTCAGTGGGCCTGATGTGCGCTTGTCCCGTTTGCCGGGCTGGGAGAAGAATTCTTGGGGTTACCACGGGGACGACGGCTTCTCCTTTTCAGCAGAGAAGATGGGATCCCCGTATGGTCCGACATACACCAGTACGCCCACATTCACCAGCGCAGTCTTGTCTTTTTGAACACAAAAACAGCCGGCGACGTGATTGGATGTGGAATCGATTTCAGTCAGCATCGAGCATTTTATACGAAAAACGGAGACCTTCTTGGTATGACAATATAGCTTTCATCATGGTGTATGCTAAGCAGGTCCATTCTAGGCAATGTGTTCGAACATATTGGCAAAGATTGCGAGCTATACCCTTCCGTGGGTCTCCGCCACCAGAACGAATCCATTCGGATTAACCTTGGACATGACCCATTTCTCTACGACATTGAGGACCATGTTAACCAGCAACGAAGCAACGTCTGGTCGATGATCCAGAGCAGCACAATTGATGCCACAATAGTCACCCGTATGGCGAACAATCATGTGTTGTCCCCTCACCGTGACACTTCACCAAGCCGTACCTTGGACATGATCGATCCGGAACTCAACAGGCACCAGGATCAATCCGGAAATCGTACGAAGGGGGTCATAGATGGCCTAGTCTTCGATTATCTTATACACCACGGCTACGCTGGTGCAGCACGGGCTTTCCGCGCTCAAATGCGGCGTTCTACGTCCGATCAGAACTCAGGTCTACGTTCATGATATTCCACGAGTTAACTTTACTGAAAAAGCATTCCTTCAGGTTCCGGCGTAGACGCGTACTTTCTGGATGCACGATCAAAAATAGTCAGGTCGCTCGTGGCAGGCGATGTCGACGGTGCACTGCACGACACGACAACCACCTTCCCCACAGTCCTTGAACGGGAACAAGGCCTGATGTTATTTAAATTGCGCTGCAGAAAGTTTGTCGAGCTGATACTGGACACAGCCGACGCGCTCAAGCGAACACAAGGAGAGCGCGCGGATGGGTTACCCAAAAGGGCATCCTCTACTGCACCCGCCGAAACGGCCCAAATATCACTCGCAAGTGCCTTGGCCTATGGTCAGCAACTCGAACTCGACTACAAGGACGACACGCGGCCTGAAATCGCAGCCTACCTCAAGCGGACATTCAGCGTGGTTGCGTATGAGGACCCTCTCAATGTCGCTGGAGAGGTGGGGAGAATTGCTGGCCAGGAGTCTCGTAACGCCCTTGCGATGGAGATGAACGAGGCGATTCTTGGTATGTCCGAGGAATTATGTCCATTATTCCCGTTGACGATTAAAAATACTGTAGAGGTACTGGGAAAACCAACTCAACCCGCCCTAGAATACATTTACCGCCAAACAAGTGCTTGTCTGGTGCAACTTGGTTTGATGGGTGTTGGGAGTGCCGTGTTCGCTGATCCTGCAAAGGAGTTCTTTGAGCCATGATTGACCGGGCCCGTCTACTTTATCATTGAATGTTGATGTACTGAATGCATGCACTGTGGTTTCATTAGCGACCTATGTCGCATGTACTTGAAGAGTAGCGGAAACGGATTGTACATATTATCTGAATCGTAAAATGTAGTTCATGTTGAAGCTCGGATTCGGTCGTCACCTTCAGGACCCAACTGTAAACGATTCACCACAACCACAGGCATCCTTTATGTTTGGATTCTTGAACGCAAAGCGGGCACTGGGCAGCAACAAGGGTAAGAATGCTAGCGGGCACATGTGTGTACGTACCTCAAGGCATCCTCTCTCCAATCCATCTCACTCCCAATGATTGAAAATAGAGCCTTGTTATCAACCAAGACTCGCACCCCGTCTTGTTCCACCACCTCGTCGAACCTCCCTGGCTTGTCCACGTACTCTAAGTGGTAAGACAAGCCAGCGCACCCTTTGGTGCGCACCCCAATTCGAATTAGCTGCGGTTTTGGGCCACGGAGCAACGTTTCTAGTCTTGCAACTGCAGAAGACGTCTAAACCGCCATTACAGTGAGCCCGAACAGCATTCGAGTGAAGCAGCCCACCATGGTCAGCGCCGCCTTCTTTGCGCGTGGAATCCTCGACTGAGTGGAAATATGCCGCAGTATCGTCGGGCTAGCAACGCGGCTACTTCGAGGTATCCTAGAGAGGAGCACCATTGCCATCGTCCAAAGGTGGGAAGGAAGGCAGGATGTGATGGTCAAATTGCAAGACAAGACACTATTGCTGACTAATATAATACCCCAAGACGATCGGTCGGATGGATTCGTTCCAATTATCTGACCAGCTCGTCCACTCCCACTTGCTACCCACATCCTGTCCAGCGTCCGTCGACGAATTGAAAGAGTGAGCAGATGACGGTGATGGCAAATCTTGCGGTTTAGCAAAGGTAGATTTCAACGTTTCCAACGCCGGGGAACGAGGAAACCCTCGTAAAAGGCTCTGTAATGAACAGGAGTGAGGAGAGCCAGAGGATAGTCAGAGGTTGAGGACACACTATCAGCTGGCCCGCGAGTTCTTCCGATGATTTGAATATCAGCCCATTCCAACCTGGCCGTACGAGCTCCTGAAGGCTGGGCGTGTCGACCTCAGTGAGAAAACATGGGTGGAACTCCGGTCGTGAGCTCACCATGCGAAATCCAGCGCGCACACAGGGAGACCACACCCAAACATGTCTACAATCTTCATGGGTAGGTCTAGTGCCGATGAACTGGTATGGAGGGATATTCCAATGTCTGCGGATCCTATATTGTGGCTCGTCAATACCCTCACCCTATTGAGAATGAAATGAAGAACAACCGAGAAGCAGCGGGTAATCGAGGGTTTCCAGCCAAGTGTTAATGCACCGCACGAAATCCCAGGCGTGCTCGAGTCTCCGAATCTTCCCCATATACATGTCCTTCAACGGCCCTTTTCCTGTAATCACCACCAATATCCGCGGGAGATCGTTATCATCTCCCTTAGCGCTTGCCACCCGATTGTAGATCTCGAGAGCCTCTATAAGCAACCCGAAGTCTTCGTCCGCAGTCCAAGAAGTGCTAGAAATAAGTAATGCGGTTCTTTCCGCGCGCAATGTTGGTAGGGTAACCGGTGATGTGATGTCGCTCCGGGATGAGGAAATCAGGGGAGCCGTCACCGCTGCCGTGGTGAATGGCGTGGAGTATGGAACCTCGGAGTCCGGAAAAAATGGTTTTGAGGACGAGCAAGAGGTGAGGTTCAGATCTAGACGACAAAACAGCTGTGCGGCTGGTAAATCGGGACCAAGAATGATTTGGTAAACGTGAGCAAACCTCGTGTGTCTCCGAAGGGGAGCAGCGGTGAAAATGAGATGGCGGTCTGTCATGCAAGACAACTTTAAGTCCCCTGGATGAGGTTCAGGTGACATGTATACCCCTTATCGCATTTGACTCACTTAATGTCCCACTGGGCTACAAGAAAGTCTCGCATAGCGTTCGTAACGAAGAGGTGAGCGTATGCAGTCCTTCCGAATGTTTTCTCGATCCTCCCATAGCTTAGCATCGAAAACAAAACCACGTGTATAACAGGACTCACAACTTGGCCAGTCTCACAAGCAAGTGACTCTCTCCTAGCTTCAACGCAAGGATTGTGTAACCGAGATTATGCCAGTCAATGATTACTTTGGTTGGCCTCACACGAGCGATAAGCCACATAACCACAAGAGTTGGGATGCTAGGCGGGTTCTTCTGCACAGTCAACTAAACTTGATCCACGTGAGCAAAGGGTGCTAACCTGTGCGATCATAAACTCAGAGACATTGGGGATTGTGAATAGGAGGGTGATAAGGACGGCTGAAACTTGATGCATTATCTTCACAGGGGCGACGATCATGAAAGGCAGATGGGAGAAGAACCGAGGGAGCTGAGCGAGGTAGAAGAACTGGACATGAGGGGTTGACAGCAGGGTAGGTGTTGGCTCTGAACCTGCAGTTTATTCTATCAAAATCTAGGTGACTAAAGGATACTTTGCATTGCATACCTCGATATCCCACAATGTAAGTCTCGAATCCATTGTTGGCAAAGGATTCAGCGTGATACATCATCCTTGGGCTCCGGCCCACATCGCCCAAAACGAATACAACAACGGAGCGCAGCCGGGTCGGTTTTTTAAAAGACCTGCTCACCACGAACCACAGAGGAGTGAAGATTACGAACAAAACCAGAAGCCCAGAAGCCCATGCCATGGTGCAGCTGGACAGTATTTATCGGACGTGGGAAGACAGACGACGATCCGGAGGCGTGATCGGGCCACAGGCAAGCTCACTCAGCAGAAACCATCAATCATGTTCGGTACATCAACAAGGGAGACACTGGCTATGTGTGCTCGGAGGGGAGCCATTTGCCGTTATTACCATGCTGCTCCCCGCCTTTCGACACTCAATCTGACCCGGCTTTATGCTGGCACCCCAATCCTCCGAACCTCTCGACCTGTGGTGCGCCGACCCGGTTTCGGGACTCCCCTCCCGAGTGAGTTTTGCATCGTTCTACACTACAATGCTATCTTATACCTATCCTTTCTCGCCGGCCAGGCCGTTCGATGTTCATTCAGACCGAACCGACTCCGAACGAAGACTCGCTCAAATTTGTCCCCGGAGTACCAGTGATGGACTCGTTGGAGGATAGCGGATCTACTACAGCAGAATTCCTCAATACGAAAGCTGCACTGGGCTCACCCTTAGCTCTCCGGCTTTTGGGTATTGACGGTGTCACCACGGTCTTTTATGGACCAGACTTCGTGACGGTTTCCAAAGATCCGGACAACTCCTGGGCAGTCATAAAACCCGAGATATACTCCATCCTAATGGAGTTTTTCTCCTCCGGGAACCCCTTGTTCCGTTCAGCGGAAGACAGGGAAGTTGCTGGCCCCCAGGACACGAAAATCCTTGACACAGATTCAGAGACGGTTGCGATGATCAAAGAATTATTAGAAACCAGGGTGCGGCCCGCGATTATGGAGGATGGCGGCGACATCGAGTACCGTGGATTTGACGAGCATGGTGATGGACTTGTTATGGTCAAGTTAAAGGGCAGTTGTCGAGGATGCTCTTCGAGCACGGTAACGTTGAAATCCGGAATTGAACGGATGATGATGCACTACATTCCCGAGGTAAAAGGGGTGGAACAGGTGAGCTGTTCATAGCAACGATTTCCTTAACTTGCGAGCGATGTACTTAAAATTCTTGATAGATCTTGGACCGGGAAGAGCAAGTCGCACTGGACGAATTCACAAAGCTGGAGAAGAAGCTAGACAATAAGGATTCCTTGTAGGATGTTTTTCCGTTGTCATTCCCCTCTGCTGATACGTATGAACAGAATGGCGCAATATATGTCTACCTGATGTTCCGGATGGGGTGTCGCGTCCGTATGTGTTGCTGACAACGGTTATTGGTGTCGTAAATACTTGGTCATAATATAACGCAGCGATGATCACTGCGCCCTTTCCCACTTTCTACTTTTCTCCGATCGTAATGAGTGGTCGGTCTTTCACTCTTGCCTCTAGGCCGTCGAAACTGGCCGTTGTCCAGACCGAATTGGTCTTGACTACACTCCAGAGCGAACACGTGGACGTAGATTTCAAAACGCGATACATCTCCAGTGCGGGGGATAAGAATCAGACGGATGCCTTGTATCTCATGGGCGGGAAGTCGGTCTGGACGGGAGAGCTGGAAGCCGCGCTACTCGACGGAAGCGTAGATCTCATCGTACACAGTCTCAAAGACGTACCAACCACTCTACCGACGGGGCTGGAGATTGGAGCCATATTGGAGAGGGAAGACCCTGTGGATGGCTTGGTTGTGAAGGACGGTCTCCCGTTCAGATCTTTGGACGATCTACCCGATGGTAGCGTCATTGGAACTAGTAGCCTGCGGAGAGTTGCACAGTTGAAAAGATCCTACCCCGGGCTCAAATTCATCGATGTGGTGAGTCTAGCGTGTTCACAAAGTCGAATCCACGCTCAGTCTGTGCGCTATTTCTTTCTCGTGCAGAGGGGGAACATGTATGTTTTGGCATCTCTTCATGACCTCGCCTTCCTCATTAACCTAATTGGGTAGCGATACTCGTCTGAGGAAACTCGACGACTCCAACGGGCCATACACCGCGATAATTCTCGCCAAGGCGGGAATGCTGCGGATGGCTATGGATAGCCGTCTGACATCCGATCTGGCCCCGCCGACGCTATATTATGCGGTAGGGCAAGGTGCCCTTGCGGTGGAGGTCCGTTCCTCGGATTCTGGTGCCCGGGAGCTTTGCAAATCCATAGCGCACCGCGAGACTTTATGGAAATGTTCCGCGGAGCGCGCGATGCTGAGAGAACTCGAAGGGGGATGCAGCGTACCCGTTGGTGTTCACAGTTCGTTGGTTGAAGGAGAAGATGGGGTGGATATTCTGACACTGTTGGGATGCGTGACCTCTGTCGATGGAGCCGTACACGTGCAGGAGGTGCTGAAAGAAAGAGTTTCATCTCTGTTGGAGGCGGAGAAGGTTGGGGAGAAACTCGCAAAGGCCCTGCTACAAAATGGAGCGGGTTCTATTCTCGAAGGGATAAAGAAACTAAAAGAAACGCGGTAGACAGATGGCCAGCTTATGTACCTGTACGCTTCCACGCCCGACGCCAGGACAAGGGAAAATGAAGATGACCAAGGCGACTAAATGAGCGGGGAGGAGAGTGCTGTTCTTCATCCCCGCGAGCGCTTGGAAGTCCATGAGGATGGGGACTTCAAGTGACTCTAGTTAATGCAGAGATGGTAAAGAAAAAACAAAGGAAAAAGAAGGGGGAAAAATAGGGAGCGGGTGTTCTGTTTGTGTCTGTTTGGATCCTCCTCCCTGAGATCAGTTCGTCAATGGCACTCGCCTACACGAGAAGGCTAAACAAGGAGTTGGCAGAAATCCACACAGGTACGCCTGTGGGCATCAACCTCGTCAATGCCGACACTCTCGAGAAGTGGTTGTTTACGATTGAGGTGATGGGGACCAGCGAGTACGAGGCAAGTTAACGATATCGCCTTCCAACCTGCGGCCAAGATTGATCCACACCGCAGGGAGAGAAGTTCTTGTTGATGTTCAGATTCGACAACACATACCCGATATCTGCCCCTGCAGTGCAGTTTGTCGTGGACGAAACCCACAAGGCACCCGTTCATCCGGTTCGTGTCCTTCCCAAACTCGCGTTGTTCGTTAATTCAGATACGCTTGGAACGATAGCACATATACTCGAATGGACATGTGAGTGTGTGCTGATGCCCCCCACCCCGGGTGTCGTTAACCTCGATGGCACAGATTTGTGCGTCCATATTGGGTAGAGAGGGCTGGTCCCCTGTTTTGACTGTCATTGCGATATGCATCACGATCCAGAGCATGCTCGCTTCGTGCAAGGTTGGGACCTCTGCCATGAAAGGACCACCCCACTTACTACCTTGTGTCACAGAAGAAAGAACCGTCAGCCTCCTGTGTCTATCCATGTATCTGGCTTGGCTGAGCGTGTGTATCCCAGGCCGTCCGATAATGACCGTTACGTACCACGTGCACCGGAGAACCCAAAGCAGGTGAGTGTGTTCCTCGTAGTTTCACTATAGTGTGCTCATCGTGTTGCACAGGCTAGGTTTCACTATCACGGTATGTGTTAAAGAAACACTCCTCAGGGTACTACTGACATCTTTGGCACCTCAATTAAGACGATGAGTACGGATGCTGGGCCTTTCTCGCTCCTCACTAGTAATGCTGATTTTATCGAAAGTGTCTAGACGTAGGTTTTCCTTCGCTCCCCTTGGTTAAAGTACGGTCAACCGTCGGGAGTTCAGGGAGGGGCAGCGCTCGCGAGTTGAGGCGTGCACCATGTTGGTTGTTGTACTCGTGTCTCATTGACCTTGTGTATTAATGACTATAGTAGGGTATGCGGGTGGTTGTAAGATGTGTTGGAACTAGTAATTGATACGACATACGACGCCCGACAAAAACCCAGGCGTACCGAGCCAGAGAAAGTCCTGTACGGGGTCTGTCATCGTTGCTACTCCATCCATAACCCTGCCAAAGCCCGCCTGCCGTACGAACGTGATTTCGCGCAGACAGTGCATTTCTATTCGGTTCATTCCAACCTTGGTAACTACGTCCTCGACGCCGCATGATACTCAGCGTTGACTGGTTACAAATTCGTCCATGATTTCGTCCGCACTCGGGCCCCTGGCTTCATCTTTACCGGATTCAGCATCATCTATCTCTTCAGATATAGGTTCATCTGTGGTGCTGCGACACTGGGGATCCAATAAGCTACCGGAGAGCGAGTGAAAGCGAAACACGGACGTGGTAGACCGCAGTCCAATACCCAGCCCAGTACACGGCGTTGAGAGCATTTCGAAAGACCTCATCTTGGGATATGTTAACAGGGTTCTGTGTGTCCGTGGCTGCTAAGTTCGGTAAAGTAGGATCATGAGAGGGAACGAAGGTATTGAAATTTAAGGGTGTTGAGTCGTGCTCTGTCACGGGCATGGTGTGACCTTCCTTTTGCTCATATGCGGAAGAAAGTGGTTTCGAACCTGAACCCGCACCGGTGGCACCGGAAGCTGAGGGAGGTACATTGTGCCATCTACATTGGGCTGAGCACCGCCGAGCCTGGGGTGGGGTTGCACTCACAGGAGAGAGGGTTTTGAGACGGGTTCAGTCTTCCACTTGTTCTCCGGTCCGTGGAATGCCTGTAGGGTTTGAGCGGGGTATCAACCACGGGATTTTGGCATACCTTGTACTCGTCCATTGCTGCGTCCCATGCCTCAATCAAGGCGGAGTCGTCCCAAATTTCCTCGTGCGTGAGTTCACGACTCTCCACACCTACTGTTTCGTCTTCGGGGTCACCAGCATAGTCGTGGGCTGCGAAAGACACGTCGTGATTTTCTACTGGCTCATCCCAGTGAGCGAACTTTTGTGATCCTAATGGTTTCCTTCTGTTTTGTTGCCGCTTCCTCTTCTTCCCTGGAGGTGGACCAGGAGTGGATGCGGTTGTTATCTGTTCGAGGTCATCGTACGACACCACGGAGCGCATCAGGACGGAGGAGTCGTGGGTGAAAGGTGATCGGAATACCACCATACCTTACCTCAACCGACACCAAACACGATGCGGCACGGGCGTGGCCAAAAGACACGTAGAGGTCAGGGACACGGGACCTTCAACCCCTACGATGCCAGCACTGTAAAGCACACTCGACTTGGTGTCTGGGACCTATACGAACAAGTAGATCCTGGCGTTGTTCGATTACCTTGGGTCTCCCAAGTGGCGCGCAGGCTTGAAGTCCTCAATGATCTTCCATATGTGTGGAGGATGGTCAAGGATGTTGCATCAATCAAATCTTGCTGGTCTTATTTCCTCATATACTGTACCGTTGAACTGTTGTCCTCCTTGCTACCCGCGGTGACACTCTGGTTTGTCCTTGATCACAGTATCCCAGGCAATGGGCTCACACCCATTATAGGTTTTCGGGACACTATTTGTCGATTGTACGCTCCTTTTTTTATTCACCCAATGTCTATCTCATGCGGAGTCCCACTTGAGATCCAAACCGCAATCGAGCACAGAACCGTTGACAGAGATCTACTACTTTATGCTTCTGTCGGTCGCCTAGGCTGCACCTTTGCTGGCCATGCTCTCCGCTACTTCAAATCCAGCGTCGAGTTTCCGTTGAACCTAAAGATCAAGAAGCACTACTCCATCCACATTTTTGACAGCATGGCACGTCTGGATGTCCCAACCTTCGATGACCCTCTTGTTCAAACAAGACTGGATACCGCGACGACCTCCTCACGCAGCAACCACAGTCTTGCATGGGATACAATCACAGTGATTATCGCCATAATGACCGCCATCGTCCGTTTAGCGTCCCAATTGTCCGTGCTGATGAAGGTAGTAGGTGGTCAACGAGATGGTATTATCTTCGTGGTAATGCATTTTGGTCAAGAGCTATTCCGGAGTAACCTCAGGACTGGGTTTGATCTGTTTTATGCGAAAGGTTTATACATTTATAACTGATCAAACCCTTTAAATCTCACCGTCCGTACAGCGTGGGCCGCCACGACTAAGGACCGACAATATGTCAAACTACAAGGCTTGAAAAGGACGGTGAATAACCATTCTCATAGAAAAGAGATCGTCGCAGGCAACCTAGAAAAATTCCTGAGCCATGGTCAGTCCTCTATCCGTTTCACCTGAACTGCCTTGCTAAGTGTATACCAGAATTCCGTTATGCCTACGACAATGCCAGTGGGCTAGTAGCTGACTTTTATGAACTCCTGAGACATAAGAGCTCACAGGCTGCACCTTCCCTCTCCTCTTTGGTGTCAGTGTCGCTACGCGAACTACCAGAAGTGCTTTATCTTCTCCGCGCTGCGGAGCATCCGGCATCAATCCCGGTTTCAATAGCATCAATGCGTTTGGTCCAAGAAACCACCTCAAGTTTTATGAACGCTTTCATGGGTTTTCTAAATGAATCCGGTTCTATCGCTGAACGGTTTCATAAAGTTCGTCAATTGTACGAAATAAAAACTATCCCAAATAATGTGGTGGATGGAAATATCTCGTTTCCGGAAGACAGGCAGTCCTTAAAGTCAGGAATGTCCGTGGAGTTTCGGTCCGTCTTCATAGAACTGCAGTACCACGGCACTCCGCACTCATCCCCGTACAGAAACGTTTCTTTCAAGTATCCGGGTTCTGAAACGCTGGCGCTACGTGACGTCTCCTTCAAGATTGGCAAAGGCCAATTATGTGTTTGTGAGCCACTGTGTTCCACTGGAAATGACTTGACAAGTATACTCTAGGTGATCGTCGGATCCAACGGATCAGGGAAGAGTACCGTACTAAAACTAATTTTGCGTTTGCATGACCCGACTGAGGGAGCGATTTTCATCGACGATCAAGATATTAGGACACTCAAGTTGGCAGATCTACGCGAATGCGTATCTGTCCTATTCCAGGACTATACCCACTTCCCTTTGTCTGTAAGTTCATCATCTTGCACATGCCCACTCCCCCCTGATTGCCCCAAGATCGGAGACAACATCGCCCTCGGAAGCCCACAATGTGCTCATGACAGAGACAAGATCCGCGAAGCTGCAAGGCTTGGCGGTGCGGAAGGTTTCGTGGACAGATTGACAGAAGGTTTTGATACGTATTTGGATCGCCCCGTTCGGGACTATTATTCTGGTATTCCCGACGGTACCAAGTCGCTGTTCGGGAGGCCAGTAAGTTTCGGAGCTATCGGCCAAGCAATGGGTGGAGTGAGAAGCTCGGACTCCGTTCATTTGAGTGGAGGGCAAATGCAGAGGCTTGCTGTGTGCGCTTGCCGGTCATACTTTCCACCCCTATACTCAATCACTCCTCAGGTCTCGATCCTTCATGAGATCACTCCTATCCGAGGGACAGAACATAGGATTGTTGCTCTTTGATGAGCCAAGCGCGGCCCTAGACCCAACCGCCGAGCACGGTGCGGACGGTAGACGCTCATTGGTCGTGTCCGCTCTAACTTACGGGCTTTATGCTAGATCTTTTCGTGCGACTCAGAAACTTGAGAGGGCAAAAGACCATGATTTTTTCCTCTCACAGATTTGGTCAACTCACACGCCCCGCGGACCTGATTCTGTGAGATCCGAACCCTCCTGACCCTGACGAGAATTTACTCATCCCGTTTCTTAGGTATATGAATGATTCCGAAATCGTGGAGGCAGGCACTCATGTAGAATTAATGAATCGAGGAGGGGAATACGCGGGGCTTTGGAACTTACAAGCCCAGGCCTTCTTATAGCACACACGCTGCTATTCAGCATATCCGTAGATCGAGGACTACCGGGAGGTCCCCCTAACCAAAGCGATCCACGTCTGTTTGCTTGGCAATCATTAATCAGTCTTGGGCGGATAGATTACTCAAGATGAAACGAGATTACGGCCATCTTTATGATAATGACCAACATAGTTACACACATACCCAGACGGGGTCAGAGAGATATAAGACCATCCTTCCACCCATCTCTACAGAGCTATTTCGACATCGAGCCTTGCAAGGTACGAATAAACATCCGAGGACATGCGGTACTTGAGAATACCCGCAAAGACCATAAGAGACCTAGATTTCCTTCTCAGCTCACCAAGGGTCTACCGATGAGAGTTAGTAGATGGAGAAGTGTGAGAGTGGAGTTACATACCATTTGTCGAGCAGAATCCGGGACAAGGGACACCTTGGTCTTCTGATGAACACCTGAAAGGGCATCCATGGCCAACGTGAGATACGTTGGTAAATTCCTCTGTAAGGCGTCATGGTATTCCTTGAACTCTTCCGCTTTGCGAGTAATGCGCGACATATCCCCATCCAATGGAATGAGGTTTGTGGATTCCATGATCTGCGAAGGTTGAGCACCATGGTGCGAGAAACAAACCCAAAGCCGTACCTCAAGCGCAACCTCTGGTCGACCAGCTTCCTTGGCATTCATCGCCTCGCGAATTCTAAGCAATTTTGTGACCGCTTCCCTATCCCTTCCCACTGCTCTGTTGGTACGCTCATAATGCCGCAATATGTCCACGGCCGTCTTCTCAATAGCCTTCGATTTCTCATCCGGGGCCGGCCTAGAAACGGTAGTGCCAAGTGCGGAGGCCAAGCAGGATATGACGGTTCCGTAGTCCCCGGCCAGGTTATATAACTTAATGGCCTCTGGGATTCGATCATTTTGTTCGGAATGCTTAGCGGCGCGGACCAAGATCTCAGCATGGTAGTCTTGTGTGGAGGTCAACTTGAGTAACGACGCGCCCTGTTCGATGATTCCACTCTGTCTGGGCGTGAGCTGGGAATTAGTTCATGGTTCAAGAATCTTACGAATCGAGTTCCGTCTGCTCTAAATCCTCCAACCAATTCTTCCCAAGCTGTACCGGCGTTTGCAAGGACTATGATTCGCCGCACCAACTCCCATGCATTTTCAATCTGTTCCTTTCCCACCCCGCTGCCCTGGTCAGCACTGAGGCATATACAGTAGACATATTGCAGAGCCTCCTTAGCGTCCATCTTGACAAACTGGCGCACATAGCGCCAAATTATCGTCGAGAGGCTCAGAGCAGGGACTCCACTTAGGGGTAACGAGACTGTTCGTAACTCAGCAACCGTCCCGGAGGATGCAAGAGGGTCTTACGGGGAGTCATATCGGATGTCTCTGTACGGGAGGGCTGTCGAAGTAAGCCATGGTATGCTAGAGCGATCGCCAGATGGACAGCTTCGACTTCAGTCTCTGGTTGCTCCCAGAGTGCGGCAACCGCCTCCACGACCAATTAGAAGGGGAAACAAGAGAGTCGATGGTGACACACCCGTTCAAACTGGCCACATATTGTCAAGACCGCCGCCCAGACACCCTTTCGTGACCCTCTCTGGTTGGGAGGACCATCGAAATGTCGCTGTCCGTAACCGGAGACAACATCTGAGAGACCACGCAGGCCACCGAATTCTTCCTCGTCAAGCTGTGGAATGGTGATTCATATTGACCGAGATCTTATCCGGCGCTACACGAACCATGGCGAGTTGGAACCATAGCCAGTCTTCTGTTGTAACCGTTACGTCCGGTACCGTCCTCTTGGAAGGATCAATCTTCCCCATCAACTTGTATAAAGCGAGCTTGAACGGATCAGTTGTCGAAGAATGGAGCATGTGGCCATTGTATGTCGACTGGAGATGGTCCCGATGTAATTTTGGCAACCTGAATGGTTGAGTTACCGCTGATATCATGTCAAGAAGCTTGGAAGTACACACTTTCGGTCTGGAGACTCCAACCAGGTCTTGAAATTCGCGAGGAAGCTCGGTTCCCGATGATCAATGGCTTGCTGATAACGTGTGGCTTCATCTATCGCTTCTTGTGGATGTCCAGTGCGGACGAGATAGAACAACTTCGCCCAAATCGGCTGACCAGCAACGAGCTGGACAGTGGCGAAGAGCCATGGGATTTTAGTGCTTTTTCCGAAGGAATATAACACACCATACCTCGATTCGCTCCCCCCATTCTCCGTTTTTGTAGTGTCTGATCAACAGGAATGCCCGAACCCTGTTTGCAACGCTCGGGTCTCCACCAAGTCTGGCATCCATCGGCCGAGCCTGTAGCGTACGTTCCAACACATCCCAGTACTGTTCCTCAAGGGCCTCTCGAGCACCCTTTGCTATCTGCTTTCGTAATGCAACAGCCTCACGAGACTCTGGGTCCCCGAGATAGACTCGCGCATATCTGCGCTCGAATAAGGGTGCGTTGAGAATGTGGGCACCGGCGTGTTCCACTGGGGGTAAGGCTGGAGGTTCAGCGGTAATTTTCGAGAGGATGTGATATATTTGCGTCATCTGTTGGGATGCCTGCTGAGGTGTTATAAACGGGTAAGCAGAGGCTCAGGGTCCGGAAGAAGTGCCATTACATCAACTGCGATAGAGAGGGATGCCTCGATGAGTGCGTGGAACACTGGGTGTGAGGTCTCGCGCAGCCTTGCCGCGTTGAGGTCGGTCACTACACGGTCGTATATCATCATCTTGCTTTGTAATTGGAGGTTCGGTGTCGGAGCAACCGAAGCCTGTCTTTAGTGTCAGCGACAGGCCACTGGATTCAGAAAATTGGAGACTTGCTGCGAGAGTGTTCCTCCCATATGAGCTCTTCTTGAAATCCGAGACGGCAGCGTTCTCTCCTCCGAAGCGTCCTCCCAACTCCTCAAATACACGCTTCTTTTTTGCCTCCCACTCCCGCCTACCATGTTCTTCTAAAGTCCTGTAGAACTCCTCCTGAGTCTCTCGCCGGCCTTCTTCAATCGTGGATATCAGGTTTTGTTCGTGCGCGTGTCGCAGATAGCCTGTAACATCTGTATCCTGCAGTGGCTGGAGCGGCGAGAATGTTGTGGTCGTATTGAGATTCGCGATCGAGGTGGCGAGCGCAGGCGCATCAACGTGAGCCTGCGCGAGGAGGTAGTTTCTGCAGGAGGAACAAAGGCCGGTGAGACATATTTGGATTCACAAGACTAGAGGTACGCACCCCCGACCGGAGTCTGCTGGGGCGCTAGGTTGGCCAGCCACCAAACGACGCGACTGAGCTTCAATCTGGTCTAATGAAAGGTTGACAGAAGGTAGATCTGGCCTTTGCAAGTGAGAAGTAAGAGCCTTGGAAGCAGCCAAAAGCGACGATAAGTTATTGGATGCCATGCTTGCCGTTCGAACTGGAAGAAACGAGATCGAGTCTAAGGGACGGTCGCAATGAGTAACACAGACGCGCCTTTCGCACACTCTCCTCCAAACTTCGCTCACAAGGTCCAGACGCGCTACAGTCACTACGCGTCCAAACGCGACCGATAATCGACAAAGCGCCAAACAACATGGACGAAGATGCCCTCGAGGTCGCGTACTTGCCACCTCCGATCCCACCATCCCCCCAGTTTCCTGGGTCTTACGAGAGTTACCGGGGTCAAGGAACCCCGTTGATAATAGACAACGGGGCAACCACACTGAGATTCGGATTCTGCACTTCTGACTCTCCAAAGTCCGGCCCAAATATCATCTCCAAATACAAGGATCGGAAGACGAACAAACCCCTGGTCCTCTTTGGAGATGCAATCGACACGGAACCGGGGGCCAGGAACCAAGCAAAGACACCTTGGGAAGGCGATATCCTTCTCAATTTTGATGCTTTAGTGAGTGCGTGGTTCGCTTCGCCCCGAAGTAGAATGGCCCTTTGACTATATCACAGGAAAATGCTCTCGATTATGCTTTCATACAACTGGGGATTGACACCCCGAGCGTAGATCACCCGGTGATGATGACTGAACGTCTCTCTTCCAACCTCCACTCCAGAACGTGTGCGTTCTATACTCTACCACGCGCTGCAACCGTTCTGACGGGAAGCAGTGACCTCAGAATTGATGTTTGAGCTGTACACGGTCCCCTCTCTGGTGTACTGTGTGGACTCAGTCATGTCGTTTTATCATAATAACAAGCCTCCTCAAGGGCAATTCATGGCGGATGGACTGGTAATATCATTTAACACAGCATCGACATCTGTGATCCCCATTCTGAACGGCAGGGGCATTCTTAGCAACGCAAAGCGGTATATTTCTTGTGCAGGTGTTTCCGGATAAAAGTTTGACAGCTTCCGTTGCAGGATCCCGTGGGGCTCGTCACAAGTTACCGAATATCTCCTGAAGTTGATACAACTGAAGTATCCGACATTCCCCACTCGTGTCACATCCTCGCAAGCGAACGTAAGCCAAAGACCCTCGTTGGTAGCGGTTCTAAATCTTACAGATATGCCTAGTGGATGCTTCAGACCTTCTGTGAATTCTCAAGCGATTATTCCTCTCTTTTGCGTTCCCTCAGCGACCCAGTCACGCTAAGCCGATCGGGTAAAATCATACAGTTCCCATTTTCACAATCTGCTGTCGATGAAAAGACCGAGGAAGAACAGGCACGCCTTGCAGAGAGACGTAAAGAGCAAGGTAAGAGACTACAGGAAATGGCTGCGAAAGCCCGCATGGAAAAGGTGAGCACTTCACGCTTGACCAGGGACCATGTCTAATAATATGGTTGCTTCAGCTGGAAGCCAAGGAGAAGGACTTGCGCGAGATGTTGGAGCTGAGGGACCGGAAAGCTCAGACCGATGGGCTGGAATACTTTGTAACGCCTTCTTCTGACCCCCCTAGTTTCTGGCTGTTTACCCCGGTATAGGATATGCTCCACGCTGAAGGCTTCGAGAATGACAGTGCCCTCGACTCTGCTATCAAGAAACTTGAAGCAAGCCTCAAGAAGAGTAAGAAGAAAGATGGTGAAGAGGAATCCGTAAGCCTCACTGCACTATTAATAACTGACACTTATACTTTGTACCAGGACGAGCCTGCGAACTTCCCTTTGGTGGATGTTCCTGACACTGAGGTACGAGAACACTACTCCACCCACGAGGACGTCGCTAAGGACGCTAAAGCTCGATGAAGACCAACTAAAGGAGAAACGAAAGCAAAGGCTATTGAAGGCGGGCTGGGAGGCTCGCATGAAAGCTCGGAGTGAGAAACAACGTGAAAAAGAGGAACGGGAGGCGGATGAGCGGAGGGAAGCCGAAGACCGAGAACGCGACCCAACAGCATGGGCAGCCGGATTGAGGAAAAATCAAGAAGGGAGTCCACTACACTGTGACGCTGCCTTATCTTACCGAGAATCCAGGTTATCATCAACAGGATAAAAGACCGAGCGAGGAGGAAGGCTGCCCTTAGTGACAGAAAAAGTGCTGCTGCTCAAGCTCGCATGAAGAAGATTGCCAGCTTAGCAAACGATGAACGAGTGCCAAAGAAGAGGAGAAAAGGGAACGGTGGTAGGTCCTTCGTTTCTCCATAACACGGTTTCGGCTCAGCTGCTCCCCTCTCAGATGACATGTTCGGAGCTGATGACGCCGACTGGGCCGTTTATCGCAAGATTGTATACTGTTTCTGGCTCACCATCGTATGTCGCCACTGACCCAATTACCTTTGTTCAGAACACGGCAGAACAGTCTTCTGACGAAGAGGAAGAACTCCAACAGTTACAGGCGATAGAACAGAAGCTGCTCACTCACGATCCCACCTTCACCATTGAAGACACTCACGCCTACATGTCCACAAAACGCTCAGCCTTAATTTCAGCTTTCAAGCCCGTTTACGATGAGGGAGATCCCGCAGGTACGGAGAATGTTAACTATAACTTTTCATGGTTATTGAGGTAGGATAGGAAAAACAAGGATCCACATCAATACTGAAAGGTGGCGGGTGTGCGAAACGTGGTTTTCCCCTAGCATGGCGGGTATAGATTCTGCTGGCATCGGAGAGGTTGTTCAAAACATTCTCACCGCGTTCTCTGCGGCGGAACGAGCCCGGCTAGCTCAGGTGAATTTCACGACGGGGGATCAGGGACAGGGGAACTGATATCTTTCAGGCGGTCTTTCTGACAGGGGGACCATCTCAACTCCCCGGTTTGGCGGCCAAGATGGAGTCAACGCTTCGGCCGATTCTCTCACCCGAGGTGCCCTTGAAGATTGTCAAGGCTCTTGATCCGTCCATGGACAGCTGGAGGGGTATGGCAGATTTTGCACAGACGAACGAGTTTGCGCGTGTCGGCGTTACAAAAGCAGAATACGACGAATGGGGAGGAGAAAGAATTAAAAAGTGGTGGGGGGGCAATTGGAACATGGCGGTCTAGGCACCTTTGTAGACACAGCTCGGATGCTCACTAGTACACAAAACGAACAGTCCACAGGGATCACCAGAAGGAAAACCAAAATACATCCAAGGGAGTGAATGCCACTAACAACAACTGCCCGCGGCGGCATCGTTGTTCTGGTTGATCTTGACAGAACCTTCTGTGGTTCCTACAACGGTGCTGGCGGAGTCGGCCTGAGAATCGATCAACCTCGTCTTGATATCCCTAGCGATGAGATGAATGACGCCGTGGTTCTGGAGGCAGATAGTGATAAATACCTCGCAAGAGTGAAGAAGGCCTCTTCAACACCCTCGTTGACCTTTGCAGACGTCTCCATGAATTGGATGCCGAGTTCTTGAGCCAATTCTCTTCCCTGTTGTTCTGTGATGACCCTCTTGTCATTCCAATCCGACTTGTTTCCGATCAGGATCTTGTTCACTCCTTCGGAAGCGTGCTGTTCGATGTTGGAGTGCCACGTACGAATATCTGAGGTCGACAGAACTGAGAGTGGATGTGGGGGACGGATAGGAACTAAGCTCACTGTCAAACGATCGCTGGTCGGTGACGTCGTAGACGAGTAAAATTCCCATGGCACCCCTGTAGTAGGCAACAGTAATGGTACGGAAACGTTCCTGGCCAGCAGTGTCCCACTGGTAAGAGAATTCAGATAAACTTGTGACCAAGGAGACTGGATGGATAACTGCGCACGATTTGGAGTTTGATTCGCTTTCCGTCGAGTTCAATGGTACGTATCTTGAAGTCGATACCGATTGTGGTGATGAACGAAGGAGTCCATGCATCGTCGCAGAACCTCAATAACAGACATGACTTGCCGACGCCGGAGTCCCCGATGAGTAGGAGCTGATGAGGACGACATGAATACGAGGAGAAGGATTCAAGGGTGCATGATTGACACTTGCCTTGATGAGAAAATCGTAATGTGGAGGAGGCATTGTTAGTCAACTGGGGGAAGATGAGAGAGGACGGACGAGATTGAGGTCGGAGGACGGGCGTGTCGGTGTCGGCGTCGAGTCGGTCTCTCCACCTCTGCCAGCGACTGTGAGCCATCTCCTTTTCCGGAAGTATTTTCCTTTTGGGGCCGCAACCATGAACCTCTCTTTTCCAAACAATCCCTCTCCTGGTTCCTCTGTATTTGACTTTCCAGCCCACAGGGAACCAGCGCACACAGTGCAGATACCCCAGGGCCATACACGAGCTTTGCCTTCGCCCGCACGGCACTCCGCAGACCCTGGCTCATATATCGTTATCTCTGGGGGCACAGGATGCAACCCAATCTGCTCTGCATTCGGTCCCGACGCCTGCTACGTGCTGCCTATATCTGACGACGGTGGCTCCTCCAGCGAAATCATCCGAGTCCTCGGTGGTCCCTCGATCGGTATGTGTGACTGTCCAGATGTCATGGTTTCTTTGATTTATGTATCTGTCACCCAGGCGACATAAGGTCACGTCTCATACGGCTCATCCCAGCCGTCGAGAAGGGTTCTCCCCTGGACGCAATTCGCACCCTTCTAGCCCACAGGCTGTCTTCTAATGCATCGGAGAAAGTCGCCCGGGAGGAGTGGAGAGACATCGTTGAGGGCCGCAGCCATCTTTGGGCAGGAATCCCTAGCGACCGCAAAGAGATGATACGAGGTCAGTCCACCCACAAATTTCGAGGTGCCTGCTCTGTCAACCTCCTCCTCGCCAGGATTCCTTGTCTACTTTGAGAGCGAGCTGCTCAAATGTGCTCACAAGAACTTCTCATTCACGAATGGGAGGTAAACACTGCTCGAACCAGCGCGAGATACCCCGGTGACATATACCAAACCATACAGCATTGGAAACTATTTTTTGGCTGCAGCACAAGGGTTCTTCCGTTCGCTGCCCTCCGCCATCTTCTTGTTTTCTTCGACAACTCACAGCCAGGTCGATCCGGTTTTCTCCTCGTTTGACGACAACTCACATTCCATAGGCAAATATCTTGCCCGTAATAGTTACCAACCATACCGTAACCATCGCTGCAGAACTGGTGGGTAATCTGTAGAACACGCAGCCTCTAGTTCTGACTGCCTGTCAAGGTGAACAAGGCAAAAGTCGTCGGACAATGCGAAATATCCCACCCGGTTCGTGTGGCCCCGGTGGTGGACGTTGTCGGTGGTGGACTCGGCCAAGACAACCCAGATTCTATGGGTCGATTATTCGTGCAAAAGAAGAACGTCCTTTTCGAAGCAGATGTGAAAGACACCGCCGTTGGTCTACCGTCCCCGATTTCCAGCAAGTCCTTCATTTTCTTGGGTCGCGCTGTTACTTATGCGCATGGATGCTCAGGGATCTACTACATTAACGCCTACGGGAACGAGATACACCCATATCCTAACCCTGATTTTCTCACAAATGTCTCCCTGAGGCAAGTCTTGGTGTACTCTTGTGGGTCCCTGTGGACGAGGTTGGTGATCCTGGAATGACCTTCAGATTCTACGGACTGAAAAGTATTACAGCATAATGCCTTGTCTTGTTCTACGAGGAGTTGCCAAAGGTATCGCAAAGTCACACTCCTTGAAAGCAAAAGTCTTGTTGCGTGAGTCCCGAGATTCCTGCGTACTCTTGATTCTCTTCGTTGAAACAGTAGACAGTGAATTCCAAGAACGACCGAGAGACGGAAGGTTATACAGCGGTGGACTTTATCAAGTACGATTCTAAGCCTGTTTACAGATTTAGGTTTATGTTGATCACTTGTTAGCGCGATCGTCCGCACACTCAACTCCGTCCATGGAACGGATGGGACATCAATGTCATACCCAATATCTGCGTTTATCACCCACCTTGTGTACTTGCAGGACACTGAGGTCGCAGTGGATGCACAGAAGATAACGGTACGTGAAGGCAGCGGTGGGACCCCGTACTTGAATCACGCTGATTCGGGAGCAGAGCATGGGAGTGAGGTGTGTTGGAGTGAATGGGGCGCAGGGGAGACGATTTGATTCTGGGTGCGTGCAGGACGCGTTGAAGAGTATCTTTGCGGAGGTGGTGTGAAGGGATTCGGATCAGATTGAAAGACCATTATGCATCGTGCATCATGTACAAACCCAGCTAGTTCTAGATCTTCTGACGAAGTGACGGCCTCCCTCTACACCCTTTTCCTTCCCTCACGTTTCCACCACATCGGACGGTGGTGCGACTTCTGTCTGCGGTCACGTCCCTCGCAGTGTTACCGGCACGCGCATACCTGAGCGCGACTCGTTTACGCGTAACGAAGCCATGTCGCTACATTCGGATGGTACCCCTCAACGGCGGGATCAACCTCGACCTGGGGTTAACCCCGATCTCATGACTACGCCCCCGACGACGACGGTCATCTTAACCCCTGCGCCTAAAATTGGCGAACAGGACGGTGAGTGGAAGAACTGGTCTACGGCCGTTATTATGAATCGTAACGATCGCCGTTGTTCCTATTCAAGCGCACTTCCCCGACACCCCAGGAGCAGAAACAGACTCGTCTCCTCTCACCTCGCTCGACATCAACCTCGAGGGAGACGACCCTCACGATCTCTCCTCATGTAGCGTATCCGACGCTGACGGCCCATCTTCGTTCCCCGGCTCACATTCTCCTCGTCCAAAAAAGAGACGGCGGCGGAATCGACTACGACTACGACGGCTGCTCTCACCCGATAACGTCCAATTCCTGTACGACAACACGACAGATGTGAATGGGATGTCCAGCGAAGACCACTCGGCGGGAAATACGCACGCGACCCACCGACAAAAACCTCCCCTGGTGGTGCCAATTATTGCCTCACGAGAGCGGAGCATCACGCAAGAAGGGTCGTCGCCGTCCACGATACTGCCTGGAAATGCCCTGCAACTCCATCTGGCGGACGGCGGGCCAGATGGCATTTTTGGCTCTACTCCCACAGCTACCTCCTTCTCCTCGAGCTGCTCCTCCAACGACGCGACTACCACCTTCCCCAATCGCCCCCCACCTCCATCCATCTCCCTTGATGATGATCAGACACCCACGGTGCCTGTTCGACATTCCATACCCAAAGTTCACTTTCGGTCCCGGGTTCGTATAACTTCGGGCCTACACTCGAGTAGTCGGTCCAGGAACCGTAACGGTACGGGTCGTAACTCCACAGTCGACGATGGGATCGGCACAGCAAACACTTCTGCTTCTGGATCACCTTCGTCGTCAATTTCCGCACCGCTCAGATACCAAGCAGACGAGAACAACGTATTAGGGCCGTTGGGGAAGCGAATCAACTCTCTGGCTCTGACGAGGAACAAGAGGAACGAACAGCTGCGACGAGCGAGCGTCGGCTCTTCGGTGAGCGAGCGAACGCCATTCCTTCGTGCGTCCGAGCACGGGCCGGTCCCCGATTACACGCATCAACGGCGGGAGAGAGGTAGGATAGCTAGCGAGAGCGACGATGAGGGCTCTGCGCGTGGGTTAAAGCGTGAAGAGGATATCATTTTCGGACGATGGCCCTGGAGAGTATTCAATCGTCGCGCAAGTGCAATTGTCCAACTACTCGGTCGGGTTTCTGACACTCTTTGTTCAGTGGTGGGTGTACCAGTGCGAACCTATATTCTGCTGCTGTTCCGACAGCGGGCTCGAAGATGATGAATGACCCGCACTGTCTCGTCAGTTGGTCCCGTTTCGCTTTCGGACTCGCCTGATACCAATCGAATACGTTTGTTACGGGCTTGTAGATAATTAGTGATTTTTGTTGTCTGTTCCACTCTCCATCTCTATTCGTCCATCGTTTTCGATTCGAACTATTTGCATTGGCAAGGGAAACCCAGAGGAGTACAAGATACGAGGGTTATCTTACAGCGGGTCACTTTGGTAACGGTTACTTCTAATCAAAACTTAATTACAGACATGTGGGCTGTGCACTTGTTTTTCTAACACCCTAAACGCAAGAGGCCACGGTGACCGTGCACAGAATTTACTGTGTCTTCTTGGGCATGACCATGGTGGGAGGCAAGGTTGTGACGGGAGGGAGTAAACTGGCTGCAGTCTTGCGCGAGTTCTGGATGAGAAGTTGGTCAATGACGACCAGAGCGGCCATAGCCTCGACGATGGGGACGGCACGGGGGACGACGCAGGGATCGTGCCTTCCGCGGGCGGCGAGGATGCCAGGGTTCCCGTCGTACTGGGCGGTTTCCTGTGGTTGAGAGATGGTGGCTGGGGATTTGAAGCCGATCCTGAAGTAGATGTCCTCTCCGTTGGTGATACCACCCTGGACGCCTCCGCTCCAGTTTGTCGAGGTGGTGAGCGCCCCGTCATCTCCCTTGACGAACATGTCGTTGTGCTTGCTACCCGGGACTTGGGTTCCACGGAAACCGGAACCGATCTCAAACGCTTTGGTAGCGGGTATCGACAACATGCCGTGTCCCAATTTGGCCTCAAACTTGTCAAAACAGGGTTCTCCGAGACCAGAGGGGACATTCCGGATGACGCAGGTGACAGTTCCGCCAATTGAGTCCTGCTTCTCTTTTGCACGGATGATTCTCTGATAAGCAATTGTCAGAGAAAACGAACTGAGAGACCCGATTTGGAAACAATGAACTACCTGTGTCATCCTCTCAGAGGTCTCCTGGTGAGGACACCGGGTCGGATACTTGTCCACCTCCTCCCGGGTGATCGTATTCAGCAATTTCCTGAACTCGGGGGACAAGGCATCCTCCACTTCATCATCCTCCTCGTCCCCTTTCAGCGTCGTCAAAGACGGAGGGGCGAGAGCGTCGGGCAGATGTATCTTGCCAACAGAAGACACAAAGGCAACAATTTCAATCCCGTAAGCCTGTTTGAGGTAGTGCTCGGCAATCGCACCCGCGGCCACTCGACCTGGAAACCGTAAGATGACGATCGGCGATAGTGGAATAGCTTAGATACCGACCGATTGTCTCGCGGGCAGAACTTCTTCCACCCCCGCTGCTTGCCTTCAATCCGTATTTTTCCAGGTAGGTGTAATCTGCGTGAGAGGGACGTGGGTAGAGATCAGTCTCTGAGTAATCGTGGGGACGCTGGTCTTCATTCTTGACGAGCAACGCAATGGGTGTCCCGAGGGTTACGCCATGCTCCAAGCCAGACTGTAGGTGGACGAGGTCCTTTTCGGATCTCTAGAGAAAAAGGACGTTGAATGCGGATGATAATTTTTCGTGGTCAATGATTGCAAAGGTACCGGAGTGGTGAGATTAGATTGACCAGGCCTTCTACGGGTCAATTGGACTTGGATGTCCCTTGCATCCAACACCAAACCCTATATCGGCTATCATCAGCGATCCGTGGTTTCAGCCAAGAAAGAAATGGTTTACTGGGGGACAACCGTCGATGATTGCACCGACCGATGCGCAGTGGCTTTCGCCGTAGGTTGTGACTCGGAAGAGAGTGCCAAAGGTGGACATCTGGGGGAGTGAGAGAGATGGTGGTGGAAACGAAGAGAGAAGGGAGAGAAACCGCTCTGGTTCTTATACGAACATCCCCTTTACCCGGCGTACATACGAAGAGAAAACGGCGTCGAGGGTCGATCACAGACCGGGTGATAATTCGTCCAAATGCCTCCACAATCCTCTGTGAGTGTCTACACCTCCCCTTCCTGATCCCCGCTTACATTGGAAAACACGCCGTAGGCCTCGAGGAGAAAGCCAAAAGATGACGATGCCGCTTACATCGGCGCCTCCGGTTCAAAACGTCCAAGAGATTCGGTCGACAAGACTGTCATCCCGGACGGCAGGAGGGCCAAAAGGAAGAAAGTTCAGTCCGTGTACGAGCCTATCGTCTCTCCCCCGATGTCGCAGGTCTCATAAGCAGCGTGTAGAACCCAAGAGTTGGCAACATTACCCCCTTCTCTTGTAAGTATGACCGCGTCGACATCATCCAGACGCGACCGTGACCATGCATATATTCACAGGTCGACTTTACCACCCTTCCTAGAGAGGTCATCCACCAATATCTCGTCCAGTTCGACATTGCGCCCACGTTGCACCCGTCCCCGATCTCAGCCTCGAGTCCTCCACCTCCAGAGGCTCTCCTCGATCCCCAACACGGTCAGCCAATCAAATTCCCCAGCCCTACTGTTACGGGCACAACGCCGGCAGACCACAATGCTCAGCAACAACAACAGCAACAACAACAACACCCCCACCACCACCAGCCAATCAATCCCAACAGACCGACGCCGCAACAACAACAACAAGACCACTCTATATTTAGCGCAAATAATTATCGTTCCGTTGATGACGACGAAGATTCGGCTGGTCCCTCTTCTTCCCATCGGACAGCAACCCTCGCCGACATCGCCGACTTGGACGTTGTTCTCGCCAGATTGGCGGAACGGCACTTCCGTGACGAATCAGTGCACGAGCTGGATACCCTGGCAACTTTCATCGCTTTAGTAAAGAACTCGGCCAATGGTAAGCGTCCTTTCATTTCTGATTTGATGTCCTAATCGTCCAGTAAAATACAGCGAAGCGAATTTAGACCAATCCCGTGACAGAACATACCGATGATTTGATTTTGTCTTGTCCTCGTTGCCTCTGTCGACCGTCGCCATGGATGCGCGCCCAAAAAGCCCATCCCTGTTATAAACAGTCCCGACCCTGGTCAACGTCGTTACCTCTCTCCCCCCTCTCTTTCTTCTCTCCAACCTTCTCTTACACTTTCTTTTTCTTTCCCTTTCCCTTCAAGCCTTTTCGGCCAGGGTCAGCTAAGCCTCGCAGCAGCGCTGCTTACCATTTTCTTCGTGAGATCAACCCCTCTCTATCCCATGACCAATCTGCCTGCTGACGACCTCTTTTTTCATCTCACTAGAACTTGCCTCTCGAGGATTAAACCTTTCGTTTTTTTCTTTTCTTCACACCTTTTTCGACAAAGAAGCTTGCTTCGAACACATACCGTCGTTCCTCCCAGACCCAAATCCCTCTGGCTTGTCCTTCCTTCCATCTGTACAAGGAGTCATGAAGTGCTTTAAGCTCTCTTTCGTCTTCCTCGTTGTTTCCCAGTTCTCCGCTGCCCTCTTCGTCCCGGAGTCGAATGGTCTTTTAGCCCGCCAGGTAAGTCTACTCAGACTCCCCACCCCCCTTCCGATTGCTGATCCTACTCGTTTACGCAGAACAATAGGACCGGCGGTAACAACAACAACGGGAATAACAACAACAACGGGAACAACAACAACGGGAATAATAACAACAACGGTGGAAACAACAACAACGGTGGTAATGGGAATGGCAACCCTGAGACTTCACTCAGTGAGTCTCTTTCTCCTTCCCTCTGTACTCCGCATGTGCTGACACGTCGTCCCAGCCTTGGACTCCTCTGTCATTCAGAAAGTCAATGGTAAAGGTCAGGCAGACGGTGAAGCAGACTCCCTCGTCAGCACGTAAGCTCGGTTGTGGTCTTTCGCAGGATGTTTTCGGGGCTTACTTGGCCGTAGCAACAACTTCATCAACTTCTGCGTCGACAAGACCATCACGAATGGAAAGCAGGTTCAAGGTGGCTCGTGCAACCCTACGCCGATGGGTGACATTCCTAGTGTCGACAACATGCCTTCCGTCAAGTTTCAATTCCCTGCCAATGGTGGTAACGTCGATGCTAACACCGCGTTCACCATTATCATGGTCTGTATCCCACTGTCTGCTCATTAGATGGTCCCTGCTCACGTGATCCTTAGAATACGAAGGGGATGCAAACCGGTGACTTTACCAACGCTGCCAACACCTACTATGCTGCACCCCAGCAGCTGAACAACGCTGGGCAGGTTATCGGACACAACCACGTTGTCGTTGAAGAGATCCCGTCCCTTGACTCGACGCAACCCACGAGCCCACGTGTTTTTGCTTTCTTCAAGGGTCTCAATGATGTTGCTGCCAACGGCAAGCTCACTGCGGACGTCACCAAGGGACTCCCTGCCGGCACATACAGGATGTCTTCCATCACCTCCGCCGCGAACCACCAGTCCGTCCTCATGCCAGTTGCCCAGCGAGGAGCCGTCGATGACGCTGTTTATGTGAGTTTATTCCTCACTACCTCCTTTGTGGACTTTTTTTGACGTCTGATCATGCGTCTAGTTCACCGTTGGTGGTAACGGCAACAATGGCAAGAATAATAATGGCAACGGTCAGAACAATGGCAACAATGGTCAGGGCGGTGGTAACAATGGCCGCAATGGGGGACGCAACAACGGACGTAGTGGCCGAAGCTACGAGAGGCGTTTCTTCACGTGGCACTGAGTTGCTGGACATAAAAGTCCGGGCACTCGTCTGCCCTCCATCGTGCTTTCTGATTCCATAGATACCGTTTTCCCTGCTCGCGATCCTTTTTATTCCCTGCTTTCTGAACTGTAGCGCACACAATTCCACTTGCCCGTTCGTGTACGGTGTAAGATTCCGTATTCGTCGCGTAGCTTTCTTTGGCTTTCCACTCTTTATTTTTTCTTACGCTGCATTTAGCTGAACTAGTGTAGGAGTAGTGATCTACAGAGATACATCCCACCGAGAGGGGGGCGTTTTCTGACCCTGTGTGAGGGGCGGCTTCTCGTTGAAAGGGAGCGGAGGGTCGACGGGCGGTGTAATCCCCGGACGCACAGGTCACTGCATGGCCTCAGGAAACCTGCAAAACTTGCACCTCGGGTAGCGCTACTCGAGCTTCACAGAGGCATCTGACGTCGGTCAGGAACAGAGGATGGTTAAATTTGTGCTTGTTCTGCAAGGAGCTGGATAGAGCCTGCTCAGCGGTCGGGTAGCGCCACGTAGGAGGTGGGACGAGCGAAAGGTCGATCGAGAAGGCCATTTCTGGCGCTGGCTCGGCGAGATCAATTGCGAATCATCGAGGTTCGATCAGGAGAGATTCAAAGAAGCAGCGAGATTGGTCAAGCTTCAAGAGTGGGAGACACAAACGGAGAAGATTACAGGTGAAAGATGGAACCCGCGACGGTTTGAAGGCGCAGGCGGGAGAGAGATCGTTCGGTGGACGGACGGATGGGTCGCGCGGGCGTTTGATCTTGTTATCGGCAATGACGTGATTGCATGACAGTGTTACATCTTGTCACACAGCTCAAACAGATTTGTGACCCCCGAGCTGTCCTTTCTCTCCCGCACAGGTTTGGCCAACCCCACGGTTATATAAGCCCCACGGCGCACGGTTAGTGTTATCCGTCCTGGATCTCCTTCCCCCATGAGGCAACTCTCCCCTCTCCTCCTCTGCGCCTCTCTGGCCCTTGCAGCGGACAACCCTCTCTTCTGGAATGTCCAACTCACGACTGACGCCAGTCAACGATACGCGGTCAACGCCCAGATGGCGAGTCTCCATCCCACGTTTTTGCTCACCCCCCCGTGACCTCCTGAAACCCTTCCAGGCCAGTGGTGACGCTGCCAAAGACTTTAATTTCGTGCTTACAACCAGCACTTCGTGGACCACCGTCGCTGGTGTGGGCTGTAGCACTTGCGGTGATGTGAATTCGTAAGCCGCTCCTCTCCATTAATAATCATCAGCCAATGACCCTCCCGATCTTCAGGTACGACCAAGCAGGTTCAACGACCGCCCAGGCCCTCGGCAACTCTGCCAACGTCACCCTCGTCGGCGGTGTCTCAACCTCTGGCCCACTCATCAAGGAGAATTGTGCCCTTCATGCAAAGAATGGCTCCAGTTGGAATTACCCTAGCCAGCCCAGTGCGTGAATTTAACCATCCAGCAATCCCCGGAAATTATAGCAGGGTCTAATAACCCCGCCTTTTCCCTAGTCATCATGTCCAATCAATCTGCTTCAGTGTACGGCGGCGATGTCTCTGGCCTGTTTGGCTTGGCTTCTGGTCGGGCCACAAACAATCTCAACGTCAGCATTGTCGGCGGAGTTTTTGGCCGCCAGCCTGCGAGGCCATCCGTTACCTTCGGCCTTGCTCTGGAACCTCCTGAAGCTAACCGTTCTGGCAATGCTGGCTCCCTCCACTGGTTGGGAGCCGACCCAAGCGCCTATGATGGAGACGTCACCTGGAAGCTCACGACAGTCTCTTCCGACTCTGATCTTGCAACTTTCGAAATCGATGGATGGCAGTTCAGGACAGGAGGCACCACCGTGACAAATAGCAACCAAGACCTCGACTCTGCCGTTGACCCATATTATGTCAACATTTTTTTCCCAGCCCAGGACGCTCAGACGATCCGTGAGTGATTGTATGATCATTTCTTGAATGTCTCCACATGCTCATCACCCCCACGCTCCCACAGACGCCGCCATCCAAGGATCATCCTCTGGACCGGCCAACGATGGCCAGTCCACCCTCTACGCCGTTCCGTGCAACTCCGTGTTCTCTCTTTCCACTATTATCGGAGGACAAACTTGGCAGATAGACCAGGGACTCCTCGTACGAGAGCTGGCTGACGGTACCTGTGTGAGTAACATCCAAGGTTGGACCGATACCAGCAACAGGCGATATCTGTTCGGGAGCGCCTTCTTGAGCTCGCTCTATGTGTGAGTCCCATGTGACCTGTTCGTCCACATGCTCCGATTCTCACGGACCACTCTTAGCATAATCCAGATTGGGAACCCCAACGGCGCCCAGAATGATCAGATAGGCTTTGCTAGGCGTGCCAACCCGCCTTCCATCGTCGGACCTATCGTCGGTGGTGTCGTGGGAGGCGTTGGCGGCATCGCCATCATCTCTTTGGCCATCTTCTTCTGGATCCGTCGCCGCGATCAGCAAAAGCTGAAGGATATTTTAGACTCGGAAGACCGGGGTGGCAACGTCGGGCATTTCATAGAGAACAAAGATGTGCAGCCGTTCCCCTTCACCGCCCAGCCCACGAATCCTCCGCCGATCAGCCCCGGTGCTTTTTCGTATGCTTCCGCTTATCAGCCTCCAGTCACATCAGGATTCGTTGAAGGCGCCCCCCAATCACCCAACCTCAATGACCCTCTCTTGCCCCCGTCCTACGATCCTGCCTATCCTTCCGGCCCAAGCAACCCCCCTCAACAACAGCAGCCCAATCCATTCCCAGGTTATGCCCGTAAAAACTGAATGTGGATCTTACATGGACCTTGGTATATATCGCTTACCGCGCGTATGCACGTTAGTGTCCCCGTGACTCTCGCTCCCCACCGCGTTACATCTATTATTTCTTCGACAATCCGACTCTCTACCTGTAACTCTAAGCATTGCGCACAGTCCAATCACTTGCTTTTTCTCGCATGCCTCTTCGCCACAGTGTGTGTTCGGTAGTTTTTAGTAGCTCTATTCGGATCTTCATATTTATCAGGCATAGTTTGACAATATCGAGATGGGCCGGTCTGTACCCGCGCCGATCAATGGGTGGGTGGACTGTCCGCGCGAGACTAGAAATGTGTATATAAGTATCTGCCACTCCGAACCATAGCCAAATGGAAAATTTTATGGATTCGATAGGGGTACGCCAGTTAGCTCGAGACTCTGGACCTCGAATGACCTTGCTGGAAAAGGGAACTGTCAGGACCCCGACCATTGCCCGGGGCTCAAGTTGGCTAGAAACAATTCTACCTAGGCCATGGAAAGTGTGAGCAGCTGGCGACTTTGCATGACCAAACAGATTTCGGAAGGGCGCCACTACCCAAGATCTATCCTACGGTTATCCTCCGGTTATTCTCTATCGCGCTTTCGATCCCTGGTCCCAACGCTAGACCAGTGCGAGTGGGTTCGAAACGGGGACATAGCGTGGGAGTCGGGGATACTAGGGGTTTGGAGGGAGGAGGACCCCAGGGCAGGTTTACAAGATCCCAAACCCCGAACGATATATATAAACTCGAAAATCCTAACTCGGAGATTTGGAAAGACTATGCCGGAATTGGTTTGCCTGTTGCTGCAGTCGGAAAGGATTGCAGGGCGAGGATGCGTTTGTGACAGTAAGTGCAGTGGTGTCGTATGCTGAGGCCAAGTTGAGGGGTTGGATAGATAGCCTATCAACTAACGACCAACAGCGGTGACCTTCATCTTCCACTGAGGCTGTGGCCGCTGTGTCCATTGTCTCATTCTCTACCAGGATGACACTGGGTGTTCGGCTCCCACCCTCTCGACAACACTTGTCAAAGGTATGGATTGCTCCTTCCGTAGTTCGTACAATGACAGAGGATGGACTGAGGCAGTAGAAGTAAGAAAACCATTCGTCCTCCCAAACTGCGCACACAACGATGACCAGATCTCTGCAGCAGATGCGCTTTCTCGGAACTCTGATGGAATCATGCGGCTTTTAAGTAAAGTTCAATATGATGTGTGCTCTTGCCGTCGCATCAAGCATTCTTCCTCCAGCGGGGTCAACCTCATTGGGAGATGTGGTAAAGACCTCTTGTCGTGCAAAGTCCCGGGGGCTATGTAGCGACTCGGTTTCTGAAGAGATTGGGATCGAGGGTGTTGGGAATGAGAGTTACAACTTGCTCA
>Ga0307515_10003015_pt1 | contig 35771 bp, 24 predicted proteins | sample 17_EM_MG_FD_194513 | JGI IMG/M metagenome (GOLD analysis project Ga0307515, IMG submission 194513) | Populus trichocarpa ectomycorrhiza microbial communities from riparian zone in the Pacific Northwest, United States - 17_EM | ecosystem: Host-associated > Plants > Roots > Unclassified | place... | reverse complement strand
TCCCTTACCCAGACTCTCGCAGACCATAGGTTCCTAGTGACCATAATACTAGGTGGCGACTCCTAAACATTAATCATAATTTTATGATTAAATCCAAAAACTCTTCCCAACACACAACACCTCACATAGGAGGTACGACGAAAGCCTCCGTCGTCGCCAGACGACGTCGCGCCCCTGCGACAAATAGTGTCGATATATTGAAGTATGATGTTGTTGTTGATTAAGCTGTTTTAAGTAGCTTGTTAGGTTTGTTTGAAGTTGCAAGCATAAGGTTTTACTTTATAAACAAAGAGTTAATCAATGGAACAATGTTTGCACATAAAGAAATGCATTTTTTAGCTTATTGCAGACAATGAGATTTGCTTGTTGTTTTGCTATATATTGTTTGTTTGTTGTTGTTTTTCATAGTTCAAACAAGTTACAATGAGCATGTTAAAGCTATAGTTACAAGGCTTAGGTTGCTTTTTCTAGGTTTTTAGGCTTTTCTTTAGGTTTGGGCTTATTGTTGCATTTTTTTTGGGTTTTTTAAGTTGAATTTCTAGGTTAGATCTTCAATGTTCTTTAGTAGAAATTTGTGTTTCCTTATAATTTGATGCTTTAGCTTATCTTGTAAGTTTCAATTGAAGCTTAAATGCATATAAGATTTTTCTACACTGTTATTTTATCCCTTTTATAGTTTGCTTTAGATCAATCGATCTTTAAAATTTTTGAAAAATACAAAAAAAAATTCCTTGTTCAAAAAATACATAAAAGTGTTTTTATATGTGTGCATACAGTCAAATCCTAAAAGTTTTCATGCTTATTTTATATAAAAAAAATATAATAATTACATTTTTATTAGATTTTGAAAAATACAAAAATCAATTAATGGGTATAATAACAAGTTTTTTATTATCCATTAGGATTTGACTAAAATTTCAAAAACATCATAAACATTAATTTGTTTAATTAATATTCGATGTATGAATTTTACAATATAATGCATATTCCCTGTATTGAATTAAATGAATCGACAAAAATAAAATTTTAGGAATTAATTGTAGACTTTAATATTTAAGGGTATAAAATTACACTATAGAGTATATCCCAGGTATTAAAGATTCAAAATAGAAATAAATACACCATTAAAATTTGAACTTTAAAATGATTAAGTTTTAACCTAATAAAACAGAGATTTCCTTGCTGAGGGGGATCTGTCTTGAGCTCCCAGAGATAAAGACCCCTATACTAAGGGAGATCTACCTCAAGTCTATAAGATATGAACCTCCTTACTAAAGAGAGTCTTTCTTGAACCTTAGACAGATCAATGAACAGAAACACAAGTTAGGATAAAACAATCAATCAATAATGTAGTTTACCATATGTAAGGTACTCTAGGGATGATGCATCTTCCTTATACACAACTAGTTCCCTTACCTAGACTCTTACAAACAAATAGGTTTTCTAGTGACCATAATTTTAGGTGGCGACTCCTCAACCCTTCAAATCAAAGTTTTATGATTAATCCTAACACATCCAAAACCCCTTTCGATCCAGGATGAAAACTCGTCATTCGATGTCATGCATGCCATGACAATGACAATCTTGTAATTATTTCAAACTATTTTATGACCTTTTTTTTGGAATGATTTAGTGAGAATATAAGGTGTTATAAAAAAAACCTATGGAATGTAAACTGTAATTTATGAAACTATAAAGACAAATTTTAATTACGAGTCTAGGGAGGGTTATAATAATTTTTCCATTTAAAGTCTATTTGGTGAAATCAATCTCCAGTTGAAGTTAGAAATAGAAATTAAGAGACAGGGAACCAACTTTGACAAAGAATAACAAAACATATCCCATTTGAATTTTGACATGGAAAACTTCAATTTGATCCTTAAAGTTCCAGTTTTCTAATCATACAATCCCTATTGTTTTAGCAATTCAAGTTTCAACATCAAACTTCATTTTCATCATGTTTCAGTCCTTAGATGTTGAGAGATGAGAGAAAAAGTTGCAACAAATTTTGAGCAGAGAGTAAATACTTAAATAGTCACATTATAGCCACTAAACAGATCGATCTTTATGTCAGTGAGTTCATCTTTTGGAGAGGAGTTCAATGAAGACGATATTTGCTATAACCATGTTGGAAAAATTAAATTGAGATCCATTTAGTTTTTTTTATTATTCATTTGATTTTCAGTTATTGGAATGATTCCAAGGTGTTTTAGTGTTGGAAATGAGTTTATTGAGGTTCTTATAGGGTTTTTTAGATGTTTTCAAATGAAAACTAGATAGAAAAATAGGTATTTAGGGTTCAAAAACTTAGACCATGATTTTTCGGTCATCTCTAGTGATCGAAAAACTATCCAACAAACATGTTATCTGTTTATAAAAACAAACAGACAGAATGACCTAAAAAACTACTAGGGACGTGGCCATAGTGTTCAAGCCCGGACACAGTTGGGCTTTTTTTATGGTTGACCAGACACTTAGGCCTGACCTTTTTAAAAAAAAAATTAATTTTTTTATATTTAAATATTGATTAATGCCCTCTCTTTTATTTTTTTTAAATTGTTTGGTATGACTTTGTTATTAAATAGTTAGTGATCTTTTTACATGTTTTCTTTAGTTTCTTGATGTTTCAAAAAGATTAGTATAATTTGTCTTCATTTTCTCTCTCTCGTATATTAATTGTAATTGTACGATGCACATATAAAAATAAGATTTCTTTGTTATTAGGAACAATAATTAGCATATAACCCCGTTTGTTTGCTGGAAAATAGTTTCTTTTTGGAAAGTGAATTCCGGGAAAATATTTTTCGATGTTTGGTAATGTAATGGAAAATAAGTTGGAAAACACTTTCCAGTGTTTGGTTATGTTATGGAAAATGAGCTAGAAAATAACTTATTAATGTTTTATTTTTTTCAAGTTTATTAAAATAATGAGGAACAAATCTTACAAATTAAAAAGTTAAATGGGAATGAAATTAATTTCATAAATTATCTTAGATAAAATAAATAATAATCAAAATAATAGAGATCAAATAAAAAATAAAAAAATTGAAAGATGAAGAAATTAAAATAATAATAATTAACATTTCATAAATTATTTCAAATAAAATAAGTAACAATCAAAAGAATAAAGACCAAATTTGATGGATAAAAAATTTCAATAAAAAAATGATAAGGAAAAAAAATAGCAATTATAAAAATAAAGACCAAAGTTAATATAAATATTAAATTTTAAGAGATGAAATTAAAAAATAAATATTCAAAACAAAATATTTATAGCAATCAAAAGTTTGAGGATCAAATTTGATATAATCAGCAAATAATGACATTTTTAAATTTTTCACAACTTTTGGAAAGTGTTTTCCGGCCAAATTTTCCAGGAAAATACTTTCCTGAAAACCAAGCCAAATTTTCCTTTGACTGGAAAGTGTTTTTCGTTGACCAACTTTTCTAATGGCAAACAAACACATGAAAGTTTGGAAAGTGGTTTCCCGGAAACCACTTTCCGGAAAACAAACACAGCAAAAAGGAAAAACACTTTCCTAGAAACCAAGTAAAATTTTTCTTTGACTGGAAAGTGTTTTCCGTTGACCACCTTTCCTAATGACAAACAAATACAGGAAAGTTTGGAAAGTGGTTTCCCGGAAACTACTTTCCGGGAAACAAACATGGCCTTAGATAAAACAAATAAAAATATATAAAATAAATAAAAGATAGCTAGTGTAAAACATTTGCATGTACATATATCGTTTGCTTTTACTGGAAAAATTAACTTTCCATTTTAATATGTAATTAGAATTAACAACACTTTTTTATTTATTAGTTCATATGTTTTTTACTTATTTTATAAAGTATAAACAAGATCTTTCAATTAAAAACAATTATGATATAAAAAATACATCAACAACCTGTTATTTATTTCTCTTGTATTAGAAATTAACTTTCAATCCTACCCTAGTGTAATGCGAGTAGAGTGCTAGTATAAACTGGACATGCAAACTGTATATTCACGTGATTGTACCTAAAACTTGTGTCATTAACCTCCAAGAGTTGATTTGGTGGTTAAAAATTAAAATAGTATGCTTTATTTTTTTATTTCAAACACTAGAACCAACACATATTAAAATTTATTAAATTGTTTTAAATGCACCAAACTGGTATGGAGGGTGTGTCTTTAAGATCATCTTGAGAAAGGGATTTAGTTTTAGTTGAAGTACATGCTAGCCCAATGATTCCTTTTACTATTGAAAAAAAATACTTATATCATTAACAATTAATAAATATGCATTGTATGGATGGTAAAGCTTTGGATTTGACCCTACTCTTTTGAATATGTTTAGTTACAAATAAAGATGACAAAAAGAGCATGTTAGTTTTTTTTTAATTTTTAAATTATATGTTGTCATATTTGTCCCTAAATATAGGAGACTCATCAATTAGGTCATTCAAAGATTTTGATGTTCGCACCTAAAATTAAGATACTCATTGATTAGTCCATTAGCACAAATTTAACACTCATCTCTTAAATTAGAAGACTTGTCAAATTGGTTGTTTCTAAAAAAGGTGTTGGACCTATATGGATGATAGGAATTTGGCTTTAACCATAATTTTTTTTAATATGTATATTTACAAATAAAGATGAAAAAAGATGATAGATTTTTATTTTATTTTTAAATCATATTTTTTCATGTTTATCCATAAGCTTCAGTACTTCTTATGAAGAAAGATCGAAACCCTCAAAGTTTTGGTCTTCTTTATCTCTTTCTTTTCCCTTTTTTCTTATATATTATTCTTCTTTTTATGTGGTTGTTACTATTGTTACTGCTTGTTGTGTGAGGTTGTAAGTTGTAGTGGTTGTGTTGTTATCAATGGCTATAAAGAAGCTTGGTGCGGGTTATCAATTGTTGCTATCTTTTCTCGGATGAAATGGTGGTAACTAAAATGAGAGTTGCTAGGAGACAAAATGAAGTTTGGGAAGAAAATAGCTTAATGACTTTCTATTGTGGTGGTTAATAATGGTTGAAAAGGGGACCGCTGCTGGTGATGGTGGGAGAAATACGCTAGTGGTAACTATTTGGTAACTAGGGTTTTATTTAGGAGAGGAAGAAGATGATCTAGGGTTTTTGATTTTTCCTTTTTTCTATCTTTCTTTCTTTATTTTCTGTATAATTTTTCTTTCTCTTCTTTTATTTTCTCTCATTCATTCTATTTTTTCTCCATATTTTTCTCCTATTTTCTACACCTACCTTCTTTCTCTCTTGATTTTTTATTCTCCTTCAATGGTGGCTATGGGTTTTTACACATATCATTGTCTCTCTTAAAATTCCTTCTCTATTTATAGTTAATTTTTTTTGTCATTTCCCCCCAATTACCTAATTTCACTTTGGTCCCTCATATTTTTGTTTTATGTTTCACTCACTGGTCTTATTTTTAAATTTAAAATTTTTATTTTTTTATGTTTTGAACTTTTCAAAAAGATGTAAACAAGAGAGAAATAGTCGAAAATCATATAATGGGCAAGTGAATGGATGAAATGCATCAAGAATTTTTTTTTTGAATTTTTACTTTTTTTATTGTTGGAAAATATTTTGAAAATAAAGGTTAAAAATAGAATATGATAGTATGCATATTAGGATTGTGTTTTAATTTTTTATGCAAATATTTATGTATGTATGTATGTACACACACACACACACTTGTCTAGTAAGCATGTTAGCTTTTGTATAATTGCAAGTTTACTATGTTCTTATTATATTGCATGATTATAAACTAAACAAATATGCTCACTTGTCTAATTATTTGTGAATTTTGGATAACAAACTTAAGGCTTTATTTACTACATACATGTTTTATGTTTAGTATAGATATATTATTGCAATCTTGTGATTATGCCTTGTGTTTAATTTGATTAAACAAGTTTATAATGACATGATTCATGTGTATGTTATGTTACTTTGTTGATAAATATATTTGTTTAATTTATATAATGTTATAATTTTTTTTTTATCAAAGTTTGTTTGTTAAAATTTTGGTATTATTATATTTATTTTTCTTATTTATTAAGTGGCCAAATCTATTATATAAAATTTGGCTACTATTTATAAATATATATCATGACATCAACTCAATAATTAGTTGTTCCAACCAATGTTGTTTTAGCAACTACTTCGGTAGTGAGGATTTTACCATCAACTATTATGGTGCATGGTGAGAAACATGAGAAGTTCAATAGATTGAACTTTAAGAGGTGACAAAATAAAATGTTATTCTATTTGACCACCTTGAACTTGGAAAACGTTTTGAAGGAAAAAATGTTAAAACTATGAAATAATGAATCGATTTCATTATTGTGTTAGCTTTGGACAAATGAAATCATAGTGATTTCATATGCAAGAAATACATCTTGAATAGATTGGACAATGCGCAATATGATATTTATAGTTTAATCAAGAGTGCAATTGTATTTTTGAAAGTTTTGGATAAAACGTTCAAGGTTGAAGGTTCTAGTATGAAAAAGTTCATAATCAACAAATTTATAAAATCCAAGATGGTTGATTCAAATATCGTTATAAGTCACGTTCAAGAGTTTCAACTCACCTTGTATGATATTTATGCTAAAGATATAGCTACAAGTAAATTCTTCTAAGTGATTGTGATTATGGGAAATTTTTCACCATCTTGGAAAAGAATTCAAGAATTACCTTAAGTATAAGAATAAGAAAATATAAGTTGAATACCTCACCTTAAGGCTAAAGGTAGAGGAGGAAAATAAGTCATCTAAAAAAATAGATTACTCTTCTGTTATAGTCCCTGTTGTTATCTATTTTTTCAGGTCCCACATAAACAAAAAAAATCAGAAAAAAAGAAAGAGAAAATACAAAAAAATCAAAAAATGTTAGAAGAAAATAAAAAATATATATAAGTGAGAAAAGTATACCTAAAAGCCTAGAAAATCGTCGAAGATTGGTTGAGGGGGATCAAATATATAAAATTGAAAATTTTGACAGTGCATTTTCGACTAATGAAGGCTTTATTTGCAAAGAAAATTCAATTTCAGGAGAGAAGATCAAAATTGGATGTTTAAGGACTAAATTAGATTTTTTTTTTTAAGGTTTAATTGAATTTATTGAAGGCTTAATTGCAAGAAAAAATTGATTTTTGAAGTCAATTTAGGCTTTAATTTGAAGAAATTAAAGTCTAGGGATTGGATTGTAATTTTTAAGAGTTAATTTGGTCAACTCAAGGGCTTAATTGCATAAATATTGAAGTTTGATGGGCAATTAGGGACTTGTTTGAAGAAATCCAAAACCAAGGACCAAACTGGAAAAGACACGTGAATGTAAGGGCTGAAATTGACCAAATCAGGGGCTAAATTGAAGAAATTAGAAGTTTGTTGGTTAATTAAGGGTCAAAATGCACAAATTCAGAATCAGTGACCAAAATAAAAAAGGTAGACAACTTAAAGGCTAACAAATCAGTTTGACGGGGGTGAAATTACAAGAAATTAAAAGTTTAGAGGCAATTAAAGGTGCATGTGCCACAATTAGAAGAACATGGAATCAATTGAACTTTGCCAAATCCTAAATTAAAAACCTTAATCTTACACAGGCGACACATCATTCAGACTTAAAGAAGAGAAGGTGAGTGACACGTCGTTCGGTCGATTTGGCCTCTGTTTTTTATAGTTTTGAATGATCGAGTTGGCAACTTCAAATGAATTTACAAACCTCTAAATTGAGCTATGTTGGATTCAAATGAGATATGTGCATCCCTTTTACCAACTTTAGGTGGTCTCAAGTGACGTTGACGTTATAGGTGGTCTCAGGTGACGTTGACGTCAAAGTTACTCCGACGAGTCCTCGAAAATAAGTAAACTAGTCAGCTCTGATAGTTTTGACTGATCGAGTTGGTAACTTCAAATCAATAAATGTGGAGCTATAAACCTTCAAATTAAGCAATGTTGGATTTAAATGAAAGATGTGCTCCCCTTTTATCAACTTCAGGTGGTCTCAAGTGATAATGACATCAAAATTGCTCTGACGAAGCCTCAAAAACGGGCAACTCAGTTAGCCAGAGCTCAAACATAATTGTGTAAAAAAATCAACTTTCTTTTCATGTGTTCACACTCGAAGGCTTCTCATAGGTTCTTATCAAGGGTTCACAATCCTTCCTTTAATATCAAAAGGTCAAGAATAGATTGAAAATTCACTAAAAACCCTTCAAATGCCCTCTAGGATCAAAGGGAAGGAGCAGAAAAAAAAAAAGGGGAGGAGAAAAGGATAGGAGAGAAAAATTATTAATTTATTAGCATAAGAAAAGAGGGCCTAGAAACCTATGAAAATGTTTTTTCTAAGTTTGGAAAGGATAACAAGTTTGGGAGAGGCAAAAGTTTCCAAAAGAAAATAAAAAGAAAGAGTAGTTGTTTTAGGTATTCTTCTAATTCAAAAGCAGGTCCTTGTGGCATGCTTTGTTGGTTTTTATTCGTTTTTGTTCTATATTTATGTTTACAAGTATAGAAAAGAGGTTCGGAATGCTTAATAAATGGTGTTGCATTCACCTCTATGTTACTATATTTTTTATTTAATGATGTTATTTTTGAAGTTATATATATATATATATATAGTTGTTGTTTTAAGTTTTTTTTGACATGTAATGTTGTTTTATTTATGTTTTTTACTTAACTTATGCATGTTAATGCAAGGGTATTTACTTTAGCTTTGTTATGCTTATTCATACACAAAATAGGTTCAAAAAGCCAATTTTGAATTCATGTTGCATGAACATATAAGCTGTGTTAAGTTGTTGTTTTTTGGATTTGTTACCTCAAGATTGATTTTGGTGTTTTAATGTTTTTTTGTTGATTTTTTAGATTCAAATATGTTCGTGCATGTTAGTGTGACTTGTTGGGATAAAAAAAACATGTTTTAAAAGCCAAAAGTGCTCATTTATGGGCTGGAAGGTGGCTGCCCTTGCTGGGTTTTTTATGGATTTATGTGCACTGTTCTTCGTGTTCTTAGGAAGAGCATTGCCTTAGACCCTTGATTTGGACTCTTTTTGGTCCATTTCTTTGCCCAAAACACTTCTTTGAATATGATTAACAAATAATCTAGTGTTTATTTGCATCAATAACATGTTTATAATAGATTTTAATCCTTGGGTTTCAATTTTGATCCGAAACTCATTTTGACAAAATTATGTATTTTAAGTTAAAAAGGTTTCATTTTGATTTCTAGGGGGTTTTTTGTGTTCTTCCCAAGAACATTACCTTAGCTACCTGGGACAGCCGAGATTTTACTCGTTCACCTAGGCCCACAAAGTGCGCTTTCCGGGAGGTGGAGTTTTCTCGAATCCAAAAAAAAAAATCACCTTAGCTACATGATTTGGACCAATTTTGGTCCATTTCTTTGCCCAAAACACTTTTCTGGACATGATTAACAAGTAAACTAGTGTTTATTTGCATCAATAACATATTTACAATAAATTTTAATCCTTAGGTTTCGGTTTTGAATCAAAATCCATTTTGACAAAATAGTGAATTTTAAGTGAAAATTAAAGTGAATGGATGCTAAATTATTGTTCCTTGCATGATTTCCAACATGTATGTGCTTTTGTTTTGACCAAATCTGGTCTGTGTTGGGTTCCATTTTGGTTTCTAGGGTGTTCTTTATTTTTATTTTTGTGTTTGATCTGTTTTGTTTAAGTTTTTGTATTTTTGGCAAGTTTAATCTAGTTTTTAGCTTTGGTTTTGTTTTTGGGTTATTTTCGGGTCAAACACGTGCGATAGTCCCTAAAAAAAACTTGTTATGAATGAGAAAAGTATTTCTGAAAAACTTTAATGATAAATATGTTATCTATAACAAGACAAGACACCTAACCAAGGGTTGTAGAAATAGGGCTCAACAAAGTAACTTAAAATAGGGAAATGATTGTTGAAGTCAATATCAACGAGATTGATCACTTATTGATGAAGTTTCAAAAAATAAACATGTTTGTTTTTGTTTTTGAAGTCAATCTAATAAAAAATCCCGAGTGGTGATGGATTAACACTGGTGCAGCAATACATATATGTACCTAAAAGAAGATATTATCCACTTACAAAGAATTGAATGGTGAATACTTGTATACAGAAATTCATTAACCTTTAAAGTACTAGGTGTGGAAAGGTCAAATCAAAGATGACTTTTTAATAATGTGTTTCATGTTACTGACATTAAGATGAACTAATATCTAGTTCATTATTGAGCAAAAATAGTTTTAAGTTGGTTTTTGAGAGTAATAAATTTGTACTCTCGAAAAGCTGAATGTTCATATAATAGGGGTATCTTAGAAGTGACTTCTTCAAAATGAATGTAAGGATCACTGTAACTATGGATGATGATGATGATAATAATAATAATAATAATAGTGATGTCAATTCTTCTTACTTGCTTGAGTCTTGTGACTTGTGGTACAACAAGTTAGGTATTGTGAATTATAATTGTATATAAAAGTTCATAAATATTGATTTATTACAAAGTATAATTTTTTAGAAAAATCATAAGCGTGAGGTTTGTGTAGAATCTAAATTTACAAAAACTTCTTTTCATTCAATTAAAACAAGTAGTGAACCTCTAGGTTTAATTCACTCGGATATTAGTGATTTAAAGTTTATGCAAACTAGAGGTGAGAAAAAGTATTGCATTATTTTTATAGATGACTGCACGAGGTATTGTTATATCTATTTGCTTAGAAATAATGATGAGTCTCTTAAAATATTTAAACATTACAAGAATAAAATTGAAAATCAACCTGATAAGAAAATAAAGGTAATAAGAAATGATGAAAGTAGAGAATATGAAGCACTATTTGGTGAATTCTATCCCTAAAACAATATTATCTACCAAACTACCACTCCTTATTCACCTAAACAAAATAGCATTGCGGAATATAAGAACTGAACTTTAAGAAAATAATGAATGCCATGTTGATAAGTTTATAAGCACCTTAGAACTTGTGAGGGGAAACAATTCTGATTGCCAATTATATACTTAACAAAGTACCCCACAAGAAACTAGAGAAAACACCATAAGAATTATGAAAATATAGAATACCTTCATACAATTACCTCAAAATATAGGGTTGTCTTGCAAATATGACAGTATCTAATCCAAAAAAAAATCAAGATAGGACCTAGAACTATGAATTGTGTATTATGGAATATGCTTACAATAGTAGTGCATATTAATTTATTATACACAAATCAATTATTGAGAATATTTATCATAATACTATTATGAAATCAATGAATGATACATTCTTTAAAGATGTGTTTCCGTTTAAGAAAGCACAAAAAAGTTATTCACTTAAGAGAACAATTGAGGCTAGCTCAAGTAATAATCATCAATTATAAGATGATAAAGTTAAGCATAGAAGGAGTAAAAAGAAAATAACAACCAAAATGTTTGGTTTGAATTTTCTAACATACCTGTTAGAAAATAAACCTAAAAATTACCTCTTGAGGAAATTTCTTGTCTTAAAGCTTCCTATTAAAAAGTGACAGTCAATAGTGGAGTTGAATCAATTATGAATAATCATACATGAGAACTAATGAATCTTTCTCTTGGAACTAAACCATTATGTCACTAATGGATCTTCAAAAGGAGGATAAAATCTGATAGAATTATTGACAAATATAAAGCTAGACTTGTTGTTAAAGGTTTTAGATAACAAAAAGATATGAACTATTTTGACACATATTCATAGGTGTCAATAATAGCTTCCATACGAATGTTAATAGCCATCGTAGTTATTAACAAACTTGAAATACATCAAATTGATGTAAAAACTGCTTTCTTAAATGATGACCTTAATGAAAAGGTTTACACAGAACAACACGAAGGGTTTGTTATTAATAAACAAAAAAACAAAGTTTTTAAGCTTGTCAGATAATTATATGGTTTGAAACAAACACCTAAATAATTGCACGACAAAATTGACAAGGTTATATTGTCAAATGAGTTCAAGATCAAAAAAGTTAATAAATGTGTTTATGTGAAAAACATAGATAAATGTTATGTCATTATATGTCTCTATATGGATGATATGTTTATTTTGGACAACAATAATTATATGATCAAGTATACCAAGAAAATAATAACTAATAAGTTTGATATGAAAGACTTGGGTGTTGTAGGTATAATACTATGAATAAAAATATCTAAAACATCTGATGGATTGATATTGTCCCAATCTATCTAGTTGACTAAAGATCTCAAAATCTAGGTTCAAATGAAAAATTAAGTCATATAACATTTTTGGTAAAACCATGAAAATCAAAAGACATGATTTAAATAAAAAAAATGTTCAGGTGTAATTTTTGTTTTTAAAAGGGTAATCAAATCTAACAATGGATGGATTGTATCAATTTTTTGGCTCCTAAAATCAATGATAAAAGGAGGGTGAATAATAATGTTTTAGGGTTGGTTTTTTCGTAGAATTTATTGCGCGCTATATTTTCAGCTTTGCTATTTTGGATTTAAAGCTCTATTTCCTCTTATTATTATTATTTTTTCTAATCTAAAGCTTAGATTAGTCATTGTAGAGATATTATTAAGTACAATTTTCTTGGTTTGTTGAACTTCATTTAGGAACAAAGTGGTGTTATTAGAATCTTGTGCTTTTCTTGCGCTATTCTTCATCTATTTTCATCTTTACTCTTTTGGATTTATAGCTTTGTTTCCTCTTATTATTTTCTTTTTCTAATCTAGAGCTTAGGTTTAGTCATTGTAGAGAGATTATTAAGTACAATTCCCTTGGTTTGTTGAACCTCATTTAGAAGTGCATCTAAACAAAGTGGTGTTGTTAGAATCTTGCGCTATTCTTCACATATTTTCATCTTTGCTCTTCTAGATTTAAAGCTTTGTTTCCTCTCATTATTATTTTTTTCTACTCTAGAGCTTAGGTTTAGTCATTGTAGAGAGATTATTAATTACAATTCCCTTGGTTTGTTGAACCTCGGAGTGCATCTAAATAAAGTGGTATTCTTAGAATCTTGTGCTTTTCTTGCAGTATTCTTCACCTATTTTTATCTTTGCTCTTCTGGATTTAAAGCTCTATTTCCTCTCATTATTTTTTTCACAATCTAGAGCTTAGGTTTAATCATTGTAGAGAGATTATTAATTATAATTCTCTTGGTTTGTTGAACCTTATTTAGGAGTTCATGTAAACAAAGTGGTGTTTTTAAAATTTTAAAAAAATTTATTGAAGAAAATCATTTTGCACTAAATGAGAAGTAATAAAATCTTAAGGACAAACAATTTATCATTAAAAACAATAAGAATTTTAGTTTTGTTATATTATAAGAGTTTTGATAAATAAGTATTATAAATTAGTTTTATTTTAAATATAAATTCTATACTAATTTAGTATGATTTATTATGCTTTTATTATATTAAATGACCATAAATTAGTGCATAGGGTCATGAAATCAAGGCATATGTCTTCTATGATGGTTTTTTATTTTCACCTATTTTTATAGTTTATTAAAGCAAGAGATGGTTATAATAGTATATTTATAACCTGTTTACTGATTATTTTTTATAATATTTTTTTATTAAAAATATATAAAAATAATATTTTTAATATTAAAAACATAAAGAAACATTAAAAAAAAAAGTTATTTTTTGAAAAAAACTTTACACAAAACGGTGCGGATAACATTTTAAGTCGTACAATTTTCCAATCCGTTTCGTTATCACCTCTCTCGCCCTCCCCAAAATTCCATTTTCAAGAACCCTAATTTTTTTAGTAGCACCAAAATTATCAGCAATGACCTCTTCGAAAAAGCACTACAAGGAGAAAATTGCACGTCGCAAGTAATTATACGTAGCAGTTTCTTTCTTTCTTTGTTTTGTTTTGAAAACTGATGTTTTAATGGAATCTGATTTAATAAAATGGAAATTGTTGCATGCAGAGAGGAGAAGCCAGAGGAATCAGAAACACCGAAATATAGGGACCGAGCTAAGGAGAGAAGAGAAGATCAGAATCCTGATTATGAACCGACTGAATTAGGGTCATTTCACGCGGTTGCTCCACCGGGGACTGTTGATATCCGGTCAGTAGCTGATTCAAATCAGATTTCTATCGAAAAGAGCAAATACCTTGGAGGTTGGTATCTTCGGTAAAGGGTGGTTTAATATTGATTTATTATTTTTGTTTTTTCTTTTAATTGATGGGGGAATAAATGGTGATGTTTTAGGTGATGTGGAGCATACGCATTTGGTGAAAGGACTCGATTATGCTTTGCTTAATAAGGTGAGAAGTGAGATCGATAAGAAGCCGGATTCTGCAGAGGATGTTGATGGGAAGTCTAGGTATGTTTGTTCTTTTTTTTTTTGTTTTCAGAGTTGTAAATTTGGTGGTGTTTATTCTGATTTTAATGATGAATATGAAAATTTTAGTTAGAAAAATAAGAAGGGTTGATAAGTATATTGAAAGATGAGATTGCATGTAAATACACTTTTTAAAGAAAAGTTGAGGGTGTGAAGGTATCTTTGAAGAAACAAAGTTGGACTGTGAGGAATCAATATTCTTTGTGCTCCCCATCCAATATGATGTGGGAATAACTTGCTGTAATGTAGCGTTATTTGAGCCCATGGTTGATCAAGCATGATACGTTCAAACTGATAGAACATCCACTGAGATAGAACATCCACTGAGTGTTGGGGGTGGGGGGTTGATTCTGAGACCACAACTTTGGGAGTAGTTGCATTGTCAAATTTGATCATGTTCCCCAATGAATTCTCTTCCCTCGCCTTAATTATTATCAAACTATAAAAATATGAATATTCTACTTTTAGTGTTTCTGAATGTATTTCAAGAGTTACATTTTTTTTGCATGTTTTGGAGAAATATAATGCTAACAATTTGGTTTCTGTTACTATTCCACTTTTTATTTCTGAGTGCTTTGGCTATTCAGCATGTAATAGTCTTGTTTTGAATTAATGCACTCCTGTATTGTTTGACAGAGCATCCAAGGAAGACCAAAAAATATTGTTTCGCACTGCAACTGCGAAGGTGTGTTGAATTCTTGAGAATATGCAGAACTACAGAATTGGATTCCAAAGTTAATTTTATCAATTAGAAGTTAGTTTTCTGCTTTGTCTAAATTTTTTATTTTCCTGTTTCAGTCAGTCTACCAATGGATAGTCAAACCTCAAACCATTATCAAGACAAATGAGATGTTTCTTCCTGGTCGAATGTCATTTATTTTTAACATGGTAAGGATTTTACTTTTTCTATGCTAATTTTTAACCTACCTCAGTATGACGAGAAAGAAAGGATTTTCAGAGAAACCCCCAGAACTTTCCCGTGTGAGCTTGGCTTATCTGCTTTCTGTCTTTGTTAACCAAGAGTCTATTTTGGGAAGCTTCAAACTTTCTCCTCATATTAGTGTCGTTGATTTTACCTAGTCAGATGAATTTTTTTACCTCTAATTGTACTTGTGGCAATATAGAAGCTTAACTTTAATGGAAAAATTCCATGGAAATTCCTATTGAGTTTTTTCTTTTCTTTTCTTTTAATTGTTCTCCTGCTTCGACAGCTCTCAATATTGCAGATTGTAAAATGCCAGAGCTGAATTGACTTGTAGCAGTGAGCAAAGTGATTTCTTTGTTTACAGTCTTTAGGGCTTTGAGGTCACTTGGAGGTTAGAGAAAGCTATTAGTTTGGGGCATCCAATTCAGGCCTTTCTGTATGATGGTTCATCTTTGGATAAACGTGAAAGTGCAAGATTGTTAAGTAATATACTTTGATAGTATAAGATGACAAAGGGCCAAAAACTGGACTTAAAATATACGAAGTAAACCTAGAAGTGCTGGGAAGTTTTAATATGATGCAATTATATGTTTGGATCAGGAGCAGAGGAGTGCTTTACTTGTCTTGCTCTTTTTATCCAGTTTTGAATGCATCCTTACAAGTAGAATGTCTTGATTTTTCTCTTAATTGGGTGTTCTAGGAGGGTGGATACTCTCACGATATTCCAACCACATTGCACAGAAGCAAAGCTGATTGTCCAGTGCCAGAGGTTTATATTTTCTTGATCCATTGAAGCAATCTAGTTTACTTCTTACAAATATCTGAAAGCATATCTGACTTTGGGTTGTATTATGTTATGTAGGAAATGGTTACCGTCAGTGTCGATGGATCTGTGCTTGATCGAATTGCTAAAATTATGTCATATCTTCGCCTTGGATCTTCTGGGAAGGTTCTCAAGAAGAAAAAGAAGGATAAAGACGCAAAAGGTTATTCTGTGCACAGCACATTCTAGTTAGTAACAAGGCATCACTGTGGAATCTATCTTTTGTTTCCTTAATTGGATTAAATGCATCATAGCATGGGCCTTTTCCTTTCTAACTGCAAGCCATGGCATATCTTTTTCAGCAGTTCAGTGCGTTTGAAATGGATATGCTTAATGTAACGTCATTTTGATCATTGTCTGATACAGTATGGTTCTGTGAAGGTTGCTTGCAATTAATAGCTAAGTGACATAAGTTTGCTATCTGGCTGAAATGAATGAATGTTTTTTATTCAATTCATTAGAGGTTAATTCAAAAGTTTGAAATGTGCGTACGAGTAATATTTTGTTGCGTACTATTGGTTTTGAATGGTGAAATAGGCCCAACTTTGCCATTCATATTGATTTCTCATTGGTTATTGACATTGTTCATTATATGCATCCTTCAGTTTGGTCATTTTTTCCTGTTTATTACTTGAGTGACAATGTCTTTCCCCCTTCTTATTTTGGTTTTATCTTACAGGAAAGATTTCAGTTGTTGGCAATGAATATGATGAGCATGATAAGCCTTCAAAACCTAGTGGTGGCATGTTGAACAATAAAACTGAAAGGGAGATTTTGCCACCACCTCCACCGCCTCCAAAAAACAATCTGGCTGATTCCTTTGAGAAGCAGCAACCTGCTGTTGCTAGGGAAGACGAGAATGACATATTTGTTGGGCATGGCATTGACTATGAAGTTCCTGGAAAAGACATGAGCCAAAGCCCTCTTTCAGAGGACATGGAAGAATCTCCTCGAAACAAGGAAAGATTATCCTATTTCAGTGAACCAGTTTATGGTCCAGTGCCTCCCTCTGAGCTATCTCATGAATGGCAAGACCCGGTAAGTTGATCATATTTGATATGACATTTGTAATACTTATTAAGTTGTAGGAAGAAATACTCGCAGTTCATTTTGCAATTGCTCTACCTCTTGGCACTTGTTATTAAAAGTCAGTTGTCTACCAATGTAGATCAACTTTAATCTTCTCTGTTGATTGTTTGTTTTAGAATGGATATGATGCTGTCCATGCTCAAGCATTATCTGCTGACTACCAAGGAGAGTGGCAGAACTATCAATATGCTGAGCAATTCGCATATCCTGAACAGTACACCCAGCAAACAATGCAGGCTTATGACATGCAAGCTGCTTCTAGTATTCAACCAGATCCACGCTTCATGACCCAGGAAGAGAAGGATCGGGGTTTAGGTTCTGTGTTTAAGCGGGATGATCAGAGGCTTCAACAGCTGAGGGAGAAAGATGCCAGAGAAAAAGATCCCAACTTCATTTCTGATAGTTATTCTGAATGTTATCCTGCATATCAACATTTTACTCGTGAGGTTGTTGATAGTGATGATGAAGATGACTTGTCAAAAATGGACATGGGTGGTCGGGTAAGTGGTTGGTCTTAATGAGCAACTTCCCTTTTCTTTTGACACAAAAATAGAGCATGTACACAGCATTTGATTTGAAATTGTTATTTCCATGTACTCTACTCTTTTTATGGCAACATGGATTTGATATTTCTCAATCGAAAGAAGAAGAACCTGTAGTAGGAAGTTCATGTACTTAATGAACCTTAAAATGTTGTCTTAATGATTTCCTAGTTGTGGGTTGGTGAGAAGGAAAATCATTGTAGAACCTTGGCCCCGACGGTCGTTCCTAGGCCCAGTCAACCACTTATGATGAGGGGGTTGTAATGCAAAATATTTAATTAATCTGTGCTGATTATACTTTTGTATTCTCTCTTAACAGGCAAAAGGTCGACTTCATCGATGGGACTTTGATACAGAAGACGAGTGGGCAAAATACAATGAGCAGAAGGAAGCAATGCCAAAGGCTGCATTCCAGTTTGGTGTCAAGATGCAAGATGGTCGGAAGACGAGAAAGCAGAACAAGGACCAGAAGCTTAATAATGAGTTGCACCAGATAAATAAGATACTGGCTAAAAAGAAAATAGACAAGGAGAATGGTGACGGCGGCCATTATGATGATGACACACCACCTGGGAAGAAGCAACGACAATGAAGTCGGTTGCCTAGTGGCCCTACATTCTTTGTGAAGAAAGTTTTACTTGTGTGGATGATGCACTTAATTGTTCTAAATGAAAAGGATCATCGCTTCTGTTCTAGGGCCCTACCACCATCTTCTTGCTCATGTAAAATGAATCTAAGCGCAGCAGGTTGAAAATGTTTTACAATGATATTTATCACGTTATAAGAAGACAAATTTTTGCTACCTAGATGGACAATGATAATATTTCGCCATGATAACGCATTGAATCTCCATTATATCAATAGATGAGAATCAACTGAAAGATTAATATAGCAGTTTTTTGGTTGGAAATTAGGATTTGTGATTTTCTTTGCTTTTCATCTACTAGGAGGATTTTTCTTATCTTATGATTTAAGTTATGAGCTTGTTAGGTTAAATTGAATTGTTTTTATATTTTTTTAGGTTATTTTTGTAAGATTGAATATTTTTTTAGTTTTATTTTTAAATATTTAGTTGGTTTAAGAATTAAGTTTTATAATATTTTTTTTGTTTTGATTTCTATTAAGTTTTTTTGTTCGCATGATTTGGCTAACAGGTTCTATAAATTTATTTTGTTAATGTTTTATGTTTTTTTTTTTGTTTGATTTTTTTTTTGAATTTTTTTTTATATTTAAATAATTAAACATTATAATTTTATTTTTTATAAGTTATTCTAGACTCATAACATGCGGATGTAGTTTTTTTTTTTTTGGGCAAATGATCTTTCATGTGCAGGTCATTATAATCATTTTTAATTTTTTTAATTTGTCTCACTTATTGTTGTTTTTCTTATAACCAGTTTAAGTTATGAATTTTGTTTTTATAACAGAAAGTCCATTTTAATATTAAAAACCCATGTCATAGCGTTTAACCACCCTTCTAAGTTATTTCATTGCAGTAGAAAAGCCGACTATTACATGTTGGTAAGCATTATTTTTTTTAAATTCGTTCTTGTAATAATTTCAGCTATTGAATTACAAGATTCGCCTTTAAAATTCTTTCCTTGAATGAATTAAGATTTCTCAGCAAGTAAAATCTTGAAGAATATTACTCTCCGAACAATATTTTATTAAATTTTAATTTTTTTATTTAAAATTATTTTTTTATATTTTAAAATTATTTTGATATAATGATATGGAAAATAGTTTTTTAAAAAATAAAAAATATATTATTTTAATATATTTTTAAATAAAAAATATTTTAAAAAGTTAAACCTAAGGAAAGAAGCTTTCACTGACTTTCTAATCTTTCTTTTTCCTTTTGATTGTGGTCGAGTCGTCGTCCGTCTTCCATCGAAATAAGAAGCCCTGCATTTCAAAGCAAACCCTAATTTCTATCAGACTTCTCGCAAGGTACGCTGCCGTTTCAATCCTCTCCAGTTTGAACTTCGAAGAAAGGTAACCAATCATTCGTTTGGAAAAAACCCTAATCAGAAGCAAGCCTTAATTATTTGTTATGCTTGTCGATTCCACGAGACCAAATTATTGTCCATCGATTCTCTGTTTCGGTTTCTTTGAATTATTAAATATTGAATTGCAGTGAAATATCTTTAGTTATCTGGTATAGCAAATGGAGAGTCTTGAAGGAAAAGTACAATTTACATCCCTTTCGAAAGAGAAGAATACGTACCTCAATGTTAATGAGGACTGTAACGATCCCTTTTTATGGCCTGTGCCCAAGGGTGTGAACAACAACAACAACAATAATCAGATAGTTGCTAAATCCTCCTCGATTGGAGATTATGTCGCTTTCGAGTTTCCCCAAGATTACATTGGTGATTCTAGTTATGATAGTTGTGCTTCCGCCAACTTCAATGCTCCTCCGGAGGTGGAGGTCAACTTGAAAAACGTGTTTGGTGGGATCGTTGCGATTTTAACTGGGCGGAATAAAGACTCTAGTAGCAGTAGTGTTTCTGTAAATAAACAGCAGCCCGGTTCAGATGTTTCGTTTCTGGGCTCGGAGAAGAATGGGGACACATATTTGCACTCTTCGGTTTATATTCCGAGTGCGCCGCCCGAGCCGAATGGGTTCAATTATGCTGTGTATAAAGCGGTGTTGGAAGCTGAACCACCTGAGTGGTTGCCGGATAGTTCTACTACAGTTTGTATGCAGTGTACTTCTCCCTTTACAGTGGTTACTCGTGGAAGGCATCATTGTCGTTTTTGTGGTGGAGTTTTTTGCAGAACATGTACTAAAGGACGGTGTTTGTTACCGGCTAAGTTTAGGGAGAGGAACCCCCAGAGGGTTTGTGATGCCTGCTATGACAGGCTCGATCCTTTACAAGGAGTTCTTATTTGTACCATTAGCAATGCTATGCAAGTGGCGAAACATGATGTAATGGATTGGACATGCATGAGAGGATGGTTGAACCTGCCAGTTGGTTTGTCAATGGAACATGAGATATATAAAGCATCCAATACATTGAGAAGCTATTGGCAGGTGTGTTTTTTCGCTTGTTTCCAAAGTTCTTTATATTTGACAGATGTTTAGTTTCCTGATTCTTGGTCTCATGAGTTACATTTTACTCACTAATTGCATGTCAACCCTAGATATGGCGGTAGGGTTACAGTTATCTGGTGACAGTGTCTTATTATGCAATTCTCAACTAGCTGAGGAAGATTCAGTGTTGTATTTATGTTGACATTATCTTATCATGTTAATGTCAAATAGCCAAAATAGTTGATTATTCAATTATATTTGTTTGTTGTTCTTCTTCATTCAGGGACCAGTTCTGCCAATGCCTTGTGTCTTTAACCTGATCATAGTTTTGTGTATTGGCTTTCTGAAATGGGCAGGTATCTACGCTGAATCCTGAGAAGTCCATACCCCTAGCAGTTATGAAAGGAGCCAAAGGCTTGGCAATCTTAACAGTTGTCAAAGCTGGTGCAGTAGTTGCTTACAAATTTGGAACTGGTTTAGTCATTGCTCGGAGATCAGATGGATCATGGTCTGCCCCTTCAGCAATATGCTCAATTGGTTTAGGATGGGGCGCTCAGGTAAATTCTTATGGCATTATTTTTTTTTCTTATTTGAACTTTGGATTCTTAATTTTGCTTGTTTGTGTGCTTTTCAACAAATAAGTGTTTATATGTGAAAATGCAAATTGAGCAGAAAAATTTCAAAGTTTTGCTTTGTGTATGTAGCATGAAAAGTGTCTTTTACCTTTTCTATGATAAAGTGATTTTTAGTATACTTTTCTAAGATAGATCAATCAATTAAATCTAAATGATGCTGAAATCTTATTCTGGTCACTGCTTGTGCTCTCTCGATGATGCTGTATCTGTCTTCTCTCCTTGTTTCCTAGATTGGAGGTGAGCTAATGGACTACATAATTGTGCTCCATGATTTCAAAGCCGTGAAAACGTTTTGTAGTCGCATGCATTTTTCTCTTGGAGCTGGTTGCAGTGCTGCAGCAGGCCCTGTTGGGAGGGTGCTGGAAGCAGATCTTCGTGCTGGGGATAGAGGAGCTGGCATGTGCTATACTTATAGCTGTAGCAAAGGTATTTTATTTTGAGATAGGTTTTTTACATTTTCTGTTCTGACCTTGAGATTATTAGAAGCGTTAACTTCTATCTTCTAACAAGAAGCCTGTTGGTTGGCACTAAAACGAAGATTTGAAGCTAGATATTATTTAGTTTTACAGCTCTCGTACTTTTGAGAGAAGATCTTTAGCTTTTGACATACTTTTTGGCCACAGCTTATTAATGCTTGAAATGTCGACAAATCTAATGAAATTTCCAGTTTGCATTTTCAAATCAATGAAAGTTGTTTTGGATGTGACAGTGATCCTAGGGTGGATCTCAGGTTGAAGTTCCAAGGGGACTGAATTCATTTTTTAGGATGAAGCTAAATATATTAAATACTCTTCGTGTGGGGAATTGACCAAATTTACTTCTAATGCTCCTGGCCTCCCTGTATGTATAACTACTTATAAATATGCTTTATCCGTAGTAGCCCATTTGTTTTACGTAAAATCTTCGTCAGTGAATACATTACGGAAATTATGTGCTGTGTTCAGATACCATTGAAATGTTTTTGGCAGATGTCTAGCTTTTGGCGTGCTCTCCTATTCTGCATGTTGTCAATTATTTTGGCCTTCTCTCTTAAGCCTGTGCTGTGTTTGGAAATTTATGACATTTGATCCTCTAAAGTGTTTGACATGTATCAGGGGCATTTGTGGGAGTGTCGCTAGAAGGAAACATTGTAGCAACGAGGATGGATACCAATCTAAAGTTTTATGGTGATCCTTATCTCACAACTGCTGACATTCTTCTTGGGACTGTGGATAGACCTAAAGCTGCAGAACCCCTATACGCTGCTCTCAGAGAACTGTACTCAAGTCTACTGCATTAGTACTTGTGCCAGCCCGCCTTTCATGTAGCATCCAGGCTAAAGCCTTGTCGCATCGTGATAGAATTCTCTGATGAGAGATGTGCGCTTGCCCCGAAGCTTAATTCAGCATCTTCGAATCGTAAAATTGTTTAGTGTACAGGACCATTTCATGTGACAAACGACAACCCGTAATGTCATACTTATGATATTTCATTCAAATGTCTCTGAAACTGCCTGATGGTTGCTTGTATAGACACTTGTATATATACAGTTCCATAGTGATTGTTTGTGTATAGACATTTTAAAATCCTTTAGGATGATTACTCTGAGGAATGGCAAAATGTTGAATCTGCATCCGTAGTGATGCTACATTAGATTTGAGCACTCGCCTGTGGTAAATTTCAGCTTCCCTTTTTTCACGCGGCTAACTGGTAATGACATAAGAAGCAGCACGCGGAGAGCTAAATCAATTACTTTTCACAGAAAAAAAAATAATAATTCCGCGTTACAGAACTCAAGGTGAGAAGTAGCATTGGCCATGTTATAAAAGTTAACAAGTGGTCTGTCTACTCAACAAAAATACATTCAGAGGAGGGTGGAGGGTTTAGTGGAAGAAGAGAGAAGAGGTCTGATAAGATGGAAAGCTTTCCTCAAAAAGTTTCGAATTCGTGGAAGGGAGAACGGAAACCACCACGGCTTTGGAAAAGGTCGATTCTCCTACTTTCCATATTGTTTTTTCTTCATTGATCTATGCCATGTGTTTTTGTTTTTGTTTGACGGCCAGGATGGATTCTAGTGCCCAAAATAAATGCCCTGATTTCAGGTTATTAGTAGCCAAAGAGGGGACTAAAAAAACTAAACCAAAAGAAAAGGGATTAGTTGCTTCGCTTAAACTTCGATACCAAGTTACCAAGATTGTTTGTTACGGCTTCTACTGGTAAGCAGATCACTATGCCGCCCACAGATTTTTACTTTTGTTAAACCACAGATATCAAAAAAAAAAAAAAAACTAGAAGAAAGCAAAACATGGGAACCGGATGGGTGTTTGGTTGTCATCCAAGCTTAGGAAAAACAAGAACAAAACAGAAACATTGAGATTTAAGGGGGCTTTCGAGCTTGCTGACGATAAATATGTTGTTGACGATGTATAATTTCTTCACACCCAAGGCACATAACAGTGAAACTGATGATGAAGAAAGCAAACATGATGAAGGGCACTTTCACGAGGTTGGAGAGTGTTCTGATTCTGCAACCTGTAGTCCAAACTTTGTTTGCGGAATCTTTGTAGAGCGAAGGGTCTTGTATGACTCATTCAGTCTGAAAGGTTGCGCACCCTTTTATTGTATTGAATGCATTATTAGATATATGTAGCTTCCAAGCTTGACGACAATCTTGCAATCATTTCGTGTCCGGTGTCAAGCTGCCCAGGAGTCTTAGAGCCTGAATACTGCCGCGTGATCCTACCAAAGGAGGTGTTTGATAGGTGGGGTATTGCTCTGCGTGAGTCTGTGATTGATGATTCTAAGAAATTGTACTGTCCTTATGTGGATTGCTCAGCCTTGCTGGTTAATGATTCAGGAGAGGAGATTGAGAAACCCTGTTGTCCTTTCTGCAAAAGAGCCTTTTGTGTGAAGTGTAAGGTTCATTGGCATTCAGATATTAGTTGTACAAAGTTTCAGAAACTGAAGAAGAAAGGTGAAGATGTTATGTTGAAGGATGTTGCCAGGAGGAAAAAAGTGGATGATGATGGTATTTTGATGGAGGATGTTTTGGTGATTGGAAAGCAACCATGGAGGGCTAATGGAGTTTAAATGTTTATTATAATCGAGATTCTGAATTACAATTTTGTTTAAAATTATGATTCTAAATAAAAGAATCAACATACAATTTTCAAATATTTTTTTTAACTTGATTTTATTTTTTCTAAAATTTTATGCTAACTATATCTTTTTTTTTAAAAAGAATCAACATTCAGAGAGCAATGGAATTCTGACGAAGTCAGCTAGATGGTTTTCTCATTAATTGAAGACCTAAACACTCTTATTTTTGTTTCTATCCCACCATTTGAACTTCCGGTTCCTCTGTTTATTTATTTAAAATATTGTCAATATCATGGAATGACTTTCTCAAAGAACGAAAACAAAAGGCAATGAATGACTTGATAAATCCTTCAGGAAAGGAAAGGTAGAAAATATCCCCTTTACTAATTATCACCATGAATTAAATTAATAGGAATTATATACACAGAAAGAAAAAGACTTTTAATATATTGTTGGTGAGAGAAATACTAAACGAAAAGTCGGAAATTACATTAATAATAATAACTAATAATAAAAAGCAACTTGGAATTCGAAAGCCACTACTATCAGGATCTACTCTCTACTGTACTGATAGTCTATAAAAATAAAAAATAATGGCTGGCTACAAACAGGAAGCTCTCAATCGTTGTTGATGACCATCGAATTGATGCAGCGCAGCTCCCGAAATCAATAAAATATCCAAGAAAGATAGCGACAGACATAACCCTAAAACCCCACAACACAACACACACCAACAACAACAATAAGAACAAAAGAGAAGATCAAGAATGAAGCCAAAAGTTTTGGAAATACCAGAGTCGAAGCCAAAAGTGGAGATGCCCCATATTGTAATCGTGGATGATCATTATCACGACCAGTTTCTTTCCACACCCTTATCAAACAAAGGCACCACAGAGGACGATGCAATCTCTGTTGAACAGTACAGTGAAGATCGTGACCTTAATGTTGCCGTCATGTCTTCTCTCAATTCCAGCAAAGAAGCAAACTTTTCGGGGTCCAAACCAGAGGTGGTTCAGATTGTAAACCTTGATTATTATCATGATAGGTTTCTTGGCATGCCCGTATCAAACAAAGGCACCGGAGAGAATAATGCGATCTCTGTTGAAGAGTACGGTGAAGATAGAGACCTCAATATTGCTATCATGGCTTCTCTCAAGTCCAATAAAGAAGCAAACTTTATTGATCCCTCTCAAGATTATTTCTACTACTATAATGATGAGGATGATGATATAAAGGTACTCGATTTCTTGCCTGAAGTCATTCCTTCTAGGAAACAAAAAGAACCCACTTTTATAGAATCAGTGGCTGAAAAGGGTCAATCTTCAAATTCTCAAATTGACCCAGATTTTGTTTGTCAAATCTGTGTCGAACCCACGATTTTAAAGAATTCATTTTTAATCAAGGGTTGCACTCATGCTTACTGTACCGAATGCATGGTCAAGTATGTGTCCTCGAAATTACAGGAAAACATAACCAAAATCTGCTGTCCTGTTCCAGATTGTAAAGGCGCATTAGAGCCTGAGGATTGCCGTTCAGTTTTACCTGAAAATGTGTTTGATAGGTGGGGTAATGCTCTGTGTGAGGCTGTGATTCTTGGCTCTCAAAAGTTTTATTGTCCTTTTAAAGATTGTTCTGCAATGTTGATTGATGATGGAGAGGAGGTTGTCAGGGAATCTGAATGCCCTAATTGTTGGAGAATGTTCTGTGCACAATGTAAGGTTCCTTGGCATTCACAGATTAGCTGCGAAGAGTATAAAATGCTGCACAAGGATGAAAGAGAGAGGGATGATATACTGTTGATGAATCTAGCAAAGAACAAGAACTGGAGGAGGTGCCCAAAATGCAGGATATTTGTCGAGAAGATAGAAGGTTGTAGATATATGAAATGCAGGTATGTTTTGTTTGTTGTTTCTTTGCGTAGTATCCAAAAGGGTTTATGATTTTTGGTGATTTCTGATTGATTATTTGGCTGACATAATTTTATTGTTAAATGCTTCTTTATATTGTACATGTAGTCGCGATTACTTAATTATGAGGGATGGAATTGATAAATGTTTTTGCTGATTGTTTTAGTAGCACGCTTTCATTAATGTTCTGTTAGTGAGACATTCTTACCAGGAGGTTTCGCCCAAAATTTACTTTGTAGATGTGGATAGGATCCTTTAAACGTATCTGAGTTAATTGTCAAATTACAGATGGGGTGATCTCAAAAAGGAAGAACATGAAAACGATTAGTGGTTTATTTATTAGAGAAAGCAGTTTCCCCATTCTGTTGTTGTTGAGTGAAGCATATGTTTCATATTGCATTGCTATGCAGCTCTTGGCACCTCCAAAATTGCAACATTATTGGGTAACAGCTTCCAGGATTATGTGTTCTGCTCATTTGTTTGACGTTCTAAATTCAACGCTTAAAGCCCTGCGAGAGATTAAGAGCTTGTTTGGGAATGCGTTTGAAAGCATATTTTCTAAAAAAATAATTTTTTAAATATTTTTTTTTGATCGTTTTGATATTTTGATATCAAAATTGATTTTTAAGAAAATAAAAAAATATTATTTTGATGTATTTCCTAGCAAAAAACATTTTAAAAAGCAATCGCTACTGCACTTCCAAACGAGCTTTAAGATATGACTTGTCCCAAATGTTTAGCCCCGTGCCAGACTCAACCTTTCCTCTTTCTATCTACTTGTGTTTGCCTAACAATTAAGTGTTTTCCTTTACCTAGAGGCTCCTCCACACTCTCTCCTGTTACGAAACAAGCGGAACACACAAGTAGAAAAGATTAAACTTATATAAACACAAATTATTATAGGAATCAATTCCAACCTTTATTAATCTCAACAACAAAGAAAATACAAAAATCTGCGTGTTATGCACAAAACTTGCATGCTATACACCAAACTAGCATCTTGGAAACATTTAGTTGCTAGGCAAACACGAGTTGATCGACAAAGGGAAGGCTGAGTCTGGTAGGGGGCTAAATTGCTGCATAGGGGCTGGAAAATTCTGATGAGAAATTAACCCTGTGACACTGCCTGTAAATGTTGGAGATAATGAAGCAATGTTTCACATTGCATTTCCGTTGGTTTTAGGTCACTGACTTTTCTCACTTTTGAATTAATGATAGGTGTGGAACTCAATTCTGTTACAGCTGCGGATCTACTGATTTAAATCCAGTAACACATTACTGTTATAAATGTAAGGGAATTTGGTAGGGAGACTAAGAGAAAGAAGATACAGAATGCAATGTGAGGACAAATTGGGAAACAACAGAAATTGTGGGACTGAATTTCAAGATTGTGAACTCTAGGAACTGGTTCATGTTGTAGTGAATCCAAATTCAATTATGAAGGCTGTATCATATTTTGTTATTTGTATTTCTAGAATGATCAAGCCAGTTGTATGATCATAACGTGCCTTGGAATGAATTATATTTGCAACTTTTATTGTATCTGTGTCCTTAACTCTGTGTGTTTGTCTTTTTCTTGAATTGCACCATTATTACCCAAATGTAGCTCAGGAGTGTTTTTCTAAATGTAGGGCTCTGAACTTTATGAAGTAAGATTGGCCTTTTAATCCTCCTGGCAAGCTCTTAAAAGTCTAGAGATAGTTTTACTTTGCTATGCAACTAATAAAAATCCTACAACCTATCACAGTGATGATGAATATTCCCAAGGATTAGGGACATTTGTATTCTTTTTGTTCGTTCAAAGTGATTGGAATGGTTCTTCACTTGGTCTAGTTCTCTGACATTTTTTTCCCTCATTTTTAAATTGATAATAGGTGTGGAACTCCTTTCTGTTACCGCTGTGGATCTACTGAAATATGTACGGGAACACATTATTGTAATAGGTGTAAGGCATAATGTATTTGCGTTTCTCAAAACAGGTGTGTATATATATATATATATATATATGTGCAACGGAAATTATTAGTTAAATATTATAATATAAAATATATTTACTTTGTTAATTTATTTTAGTTCTGGATCCTATAGAGATTTTTTTTTCCTGATTCATCTACAGTGATAAATTATCTTTTTCAATTATATGAATATCTTCATATAATTTATATTATGTTTAATATTTATTTATTTGTTATCCTTGATTAGAACGTGTAGTCAAGATCAAAACATAATACAATTTAATTTATTATTAATTCAATAATTAATTGATTTATCTTTCAAGATTAGATAAAATATCTAACAACTTGTCATGATCCTTTAAATATGAGAAAGATCATAAGTTGTTTGACTTAACCCTTCAGTGATCAGTTTCTTAGTATAATTATTATCAATTTATCAAGAATGTTCTGATTTAGATATTATTTTATATAATATGTCTGCTTTGTCATTTTATTTTAGTTCTCAATATTATATCAATTAAATCTTGGAATAAGAATAATAAACAATTTAATTTATTATCAATTTAACAATTGATTGATATATATTTCAAAATCAAATACAATGTTTAACAACTTATCACGATCTTTGAAATACTAGAAAAATCATAAATGGTTTGACTTAACTTTTCAATGATCAGTTTCTTAGTGTAATTATTAAAATTTTTATCAAGAATGTTTTAATTTAGATATTATAGCATGAAACATGTCTGTCTTTTCAATTCATTTAAATGAAACAGCGTCGTTTTGGCATTTAGGGTTAATTTAGGTTTAAAAACTTCTATTTCAATTGCAGGCCTTAATCTTTTTATTTATTCAATCAAGTCCTTAATTGAATTTTTATTCTAAGAATTGATTCAATTTCACCCCTACCAAATCTTAAAATGACCTTATGAGTTTAGTGTTTTTTTTCAATTTGGTCTTTGGTCTTGGATATTTTTGATTTCATCCATGTTTGACCTTTAACCTTCTAATTTTTTCAATTTCATCCTTGATTAGTCTTTAGTCTTTCAATTTGGATTTTAATTGACCCTTAAACTTTGATTTTCTTGCAATTTTGACCATGATTTCACCTAATTGAGTTTGGAAAATTAAATTTGACTGTTTTACCAATTAAGTTCCTAATAAAATTAATTTTACCTATTAAAAGCTTAATTAAGTCTTTATATTTAATTAATTTTTTTAATTTGACCCAAATTAATTTTAAAATTTAATTAAACCTTTACTTGGGCATATGATTAAATTAAATTGGCCTATTAAAAACCTGTTTAAGTCATTAGACTTAATTTTTATGAAAATTCGCCCGATAATAATTTGATTTAACCTTGAATTTGCATTATCTATCAATCTTGGGTACAATGTGTATAATTGAGCTCCTAAATTTGTCCAAAATTTTAACTTGGTTTCTCCATATATTTGAAACCCTTCTCAACCTACTCTTGTCAAGTTGTCAATCTTTTGTTATTATTATTTTGATTTTTAAAAGGAAAAGGGTAAATTTAGAGGGAAACCAAAAAATTAGTTATGACAAAGGGCAAGATGAATCGGATTTTCAAGAACAAATAACTTTTTTGTTTGCTTGAGAACAATTCTTATATTATCGTACCGGTCCAAGAAATTTGATCAAGTTAATTTGTTAGCATCAAGTATGCTATGTAGGAATATATTACTATTAATTTTGATATATCAACCTATTCATGTAAAGATAGAAAGTATTAGTTTCATGCATACATATTTAAAGCCAAATTAAAATAAGGTCTTTAATCTTAACTTGACCTTCCACTATTTTCATGCATACATTATTAATTTGGGACATCTCACTTAGATCTCCTAGTGAGATAGGATCCCATTTAATTTATATGACGTTAAGTAACTTAACAAATTAAAATAAATTAAATTAGATAGATAACATAGCTTATTAATCACATCTTTATGTGACTTCCAAATCAGTTAGGTGACAACTCTTTGTCTAAATATATAAAATCAATAAGTAATTCATCCTTATATGATTATAAATAACTCATCCAAATCATATAAGTTAGCTAAGTAAGACCTGATTTTATAGTATTAAACATATTCGATTAATAGTAACCATGAATAGCTTAACAAGTTATCCATGAATAGAACTCTATTTTTATGCATATAAAATCAGAAGGTAGCAAATCATGTTCTTAACATGTACTTGATATATTAATAAGGGATTTATTGTCAATTTTAATTAAGTCTCATTTCATGAAATTATTGATATATCATACATAACAATTACATCTTAGAATAACATGCTAAGGTGTATGTTATCAAAGGGAATTAGTTAGTCAAGACCTAGGCAACTGTTGCAAATCTTCATATGCCCTTCGTGAACACCATGATTGTATCCTTCATTACTATTTTTTCTTCATCTTAGATTACAAAATAATTTTCATATCTAAATTTTTTATTTTTAAATTACATAAAATTCACATAATTAATTAAGAAATCTCGAGCTAAATTCATTATAACCTTATAAAAAGAAAAAAAAGGACACACAAACCCTATTTAATATTATAATCATTCAACTATAAAAATACAATCATATTGGTCCTTGATATCCATAATCATTCATCATACATAAGAACATATTAATATGCATAATAAAAATATTGCATGTTTCAACTCTAATTAATGGCTTTTACTTTAGAAAACCATTTTTATATACATTATTTAATTAAATATTTAATTAAATCCTAATCATATTAGTATAATATAAAACTTAAAATTTTTGAATTAAACATTTTAATGCAATCATAATCTTATTGAAAAAATCAGTTCTACATTAATTCTACAATTAATTTAATTTAAGGTTTTATTTTTAATATGAAATCATTGTCTTATATATGGAGATGGAGAGGTAAAATCATAATTTAAGCACCAAATATACTAGATGTAACTAGATATAAGTTACAATTCTACCTCTAACAAAGCTTTAGGGAAGAATTATAATTCTGCCTCTATCTTATTCTCCTTGCTACAACCGGCGTGGGCTGCCTATGCTGGCGACAACCTTCAGCAATGCTGCCACTACACTTGGTGGCAGTGTAGGGTAGCAAGTAGCAACCCTCATGCTGCACCAGCAGGCACTGCGTGCAACAGCGCTTGGCACTCCAATGGATGCTGCCAGTAGAGACTGACTATGTGCGTAGCCCAGCCAGACATGCCAGCAATGTTTGTTACTGTTGCAGCCACCTACAAGCAATCTTTAATTTCAGTGGTGGATTCGGGTCAATTCGGGTTAAGTGGTTGTTTGTTTTTGTGATTGCTTCTGTGTTTGAAGCCAACCATGAAAAACATACGTTTGGTAACAAATGAAAAGCTGATTTACATGCGTGGGTCTCAATAATTCCTGCGTTAAAAACACAGGTTCACTGAAAGCAACAATGCTGCTTTAAGTGTGAAGAGCTCTACTATTCACTTAAGTGAAAGTGAACAGTAGAGCTCTGCAGATCTCCGTGGTGAACAGTGGTGCATGATTCCGGCCGGACCGAGTCCGGTACAAAGCTAAATGCATTGAACCGGATCCGACTCAGTAAAAAAATTAAATTTTATTTTTTATTTTTAATTGATGACGTAACATTTGCAAAATTTGATCGCAATCCTAATTTTGTTCCTGATTATATTTTACCTCATGTTGTTGCGCGAGAAACTAAGGAAATTGTAGTTCTTGTCGGATGTATTTCATACGTAATGGAATTGTAGATAGTTTAATTGAACAATATTTATATAAAGTATTATTTATTTCATGATGTAATAACAATAGTTAAATCTACAATATTTAAATTCAAAACCATCAATATATATATATATATAACCTCAATTTGAAAAGCAATTTTTCAACCAAACATATTAAACTACTTTTTGTTCAACCTCAAATTCAACAACAGTTTTAACCAAGCATATATAAATACCAAACCAACCTCAACTAAAAGTACTTTTTATAAAATAATTTTTTTCAAACCACAACCATAAAAGCTACCACTATACCAAAGACACTAAATCTAAAAGATCCAACCAGATGTGGTCAGAATATTAATTTAACCCTTTTTTTTAAATCATGAGAGACTTTCAGAAAAAATAACTTTTTCATATAAAATTAATTTATAATTAACATTAATATCAATTAAAACATACAGTCGATAACCTTAATTTTCTAACGAAGGTTTCGTTACCAATATTGAGTTTCTCAAAACACATACACGCAACAGAAATTGTTAATTTAAAATTTTCCAAGTGTCTCAAGGATCCTGTTGGACAAATCTAGAGTTGTTTAGAGTTTTTCGCACATGGGCGTGCAACGTGGAGGTTAAGGAATCTCCACCTAATTATTTGGTTCAGGGTCACTAAGAGACTCGGGTATATTAATCTTGTTAGAAATTCTAAGGTAAGAGACTAGTTGTGGCTAGGAAAAATATTAGCACTCCTAGTGTAGCTTACCTCAGGTAAGATACGTTATGTGGTTTAAAGGTTTTGATATATTCTTAACCGATAATCAATTTATGGCTCAAAAAAATTTACTCCTATGAATAAATATGGCATTTCAAATTTATTATGGGTTCGTACTACTAGATAAATTCTTATAGGAATGGTCTATATAGGTGCCCTTACAAGATTTAACTATTATGAATTAGATTAATTCTGAAAATTTTCTGATCAACTTCTGGTATGTAAATATCAGCCTACTTGTAAGTCTAATATTTATATTAGAATGTTGACCATTAATTCTCATGAATTCAAATTATTAAGGGAGTTATTGAAATATTAGTCAAGTCCTCATGAATTTAATAAACTGATTATTAAATCCAAAAAATACATGCAAATATATTTTTGTATATAAAAGAAATGTTAAAACTCACCATATATTTTTATTTTTTAAAATATGATTTTATTTTTTATTTGTTTTGAGAGACTAGCCATATACACACTAAATAAAACACATTGTTATATTTTTGAAATGAGAAGATTTTGTTTTTTGAAATTTTGGTGGAAAGCAGGTATTTTAATATCAGACCCACATCTTACAATATTAGTATTTTCTTGGAATTTATTTGGGATTTGTTTAGCAAAACCTATTTTTATTAAAAAACTAAAGCAAGCAAAATAAGTCTAAGGGTGAGTTTTCCTAACAACCCCTTAGGCCTAAAAATCTTTCACAAAAATATTAGCAAATCAAACAGGTCTTTACCAAGTGACTTGATTTTGACCTGACCGGGTCGACTCGAAAGTATTGATTCAACAATGGACCAAACTAAAAACTATGGTTCAACCCAAAACTAAACCAAAATAGATATTTGAACCAAAATAAAATCAAAACTACAAAAAAAACATGAAAATCATAAAAAATTTCTTACGAAAACATATGAAACATCAAGAAAAACAAAGAACACGAAGAACAATGAAGAACATTCAAATTCAAACCCAGCAACATGAACATCAAACTAAACCAGATTTCAAGCAATAAAATGCAAGATTTTGTTCACAATTAAGCATAGATCAAGAATCAATGGTCTATTTTCTTCGATTATCATTAATCAACAAGATTTTGTCAAAAAAAGGGTTTTTGTTTGAAACCAAACCCTAAGATTAAAACACTTAAAAACATGTTATTGATGCAAGAACGACCTAGATTATTGACTAATGATGATGTATGAACATGTAGAGACTAACATAAACTTAAAAGGAAATCTAAATCTAGTACTCAAAATAATGTTCTTCGGATGAATATGAAGAATATGTACCCAAGCTGCCCAGAAAACAGAGATTACTTCCAAACCTAAAAATTGACCTTCTAGGTTTCTAAACTTATATTTTTTGTTCCATATAAACCACATTATTCATAACAAACATGTTTGAATCATAAACAACAACAAATAACATCAAATCATTGAAAACATGTTTAGGATTTCAACTTCCAAAACTGCAGCCCCATTAACAGCCAACCAAACATCAAACTTTAATCCAAAACTAACTCTTTAGGACAAAAACCAAATCCAGAAACCCAAGACATAAACTAACAACCCATAAATATACATCAAATACATATTACCATATTTGAAAGATTCTAAAAAAACACTCATTTCAGCAAGAACAACATTCAAACACTATTCTAAACATATAGCAAACATTAACAACTAACTCAAAGTAACATAAACAAAGAAAACAACATTTTCATTAATCAATCCACCTAAGTATTAAAACACAAAATAATACTAAAAAGATTCAAAAATATCATCAAACATTAAAAAAAAAACATAAATGAGCAGGTCACATGGACTCCACTCATGAGTTTTCACAAGAGTATATCTTCTATAGGTCGCTACTTCTCTTTTTTTTCCCTTCTTCCTTCTCGTTTCATTTTATATTCTTTTTAAAAATTGATTGACTTTCTATGTTAAGCTCTTGAATCTTTACAATAGAGTTTTTTCATAGGGTATTTACTCACTTTTTCTTTATATTTTTTTCTTTTTTCTTCCCTTGATTAATTTCTAGGAATATTTATAATATTTTTTTTGTTAGATTCTGTCGATCAAAACTCAATCTTTTAATCAAAATTAATAAAAAAGTTTTAAACAAAAGCTAACACTGAAAGCTATTTTACTAGGCTGCTTCATCCTCAGTACCTAGCTTCGACAGATTCATCAGCCCAATATCATGAGATGCGATAGGCTCATTCGAACTGAATAATGTGCGAAAATAGTTTAGAGCCTCTATCATCTGTGCACCACACCCCATCGGTAAGGAAAAGACCATTAACCCCGTTCCGCTTTTACGAACTGCTGTTAAAGTGTGAAAGTATTTTGTATTTTTATCACCACAGCCACTACTAAAAACAGGGGCCATTAGCATCTGAATTTAGCAACGGATAATTCCGTTGCTAAATTCAGTAACAGATTTGCAACGGATTAAATATATATTATTTTTTTAATATTAGCAACAGACTTTAGCAACGGAAAATCCGTTGCTAAAAACAACATAAAGTTTGCAACGGATTATCTATTGCTAATTTAAAAAATAATTATTTAAATATTAATATAAAACTAAAATTATATAGACCGTTGATTATTTTTGATATAATAAAATCACAACCGTTTAATTTTGCCCCCTACTAATTCAACACCTGCCAACCCCCCCTACTAATTCAACACCTGCCCCCCCGTTTCTAAACAAAGAAAAAACCAACAGTTGACAATTAATTAATTCCCAGTCTCCTTCGTCCCTAACACCCCCCCGGTTTCTAAATAGAGAAAACAAAACCAACAGTTGAAAACACAGTTGGGTTAATTTTTTTTCAAAATTAAACAAAACCAATAACTGATTTTCCTTTTGTCCCAAACTTTTCATCTTCTTC
>Ga0307515_10003014_pt1 | contig 35776 bp, 4 predicted proteins | sample 17_EM_MG_FD_194513 | JGI IMG/M metagenome (GOLD analysis project Ga0307515, IMG submission 194513) | Populus trichocarpa ectomycorrhiza microbial communities from riparian zone in the Pacific Northwest, United States - 17_EM | ecosystem: Host-associated > Plants > Roots > Unclassified | place... | reverse complement strand
CGATCCTGTTAGTATTATAAGACGTTAAAGTGTTAATTCTTGGTAAGAAATATGCGTAGTAGCAAGATATTCCTTAAAGCGATTAATTGGCGATAGGTTGATGCATTCTTGGTAAGTCGTCTTAAGGCGTTTATAAGCTTTGGCGTAGGTATATATCTTCTCTTATATAACTAGCAGCTGCGGAGCTACTAGTATAGGCTTAAACTTATTAGTTATTTTTAACTTATCTGCTTTTAGGTTAAAGCTTTTAGGTGTAAGGATTATATCGTCGGATATAGAAAGCAATTAGGTTAACAAAATATCGATCTATAGTGGCAGTAAGAAAAAAGATAAGGATTAATTAATTAAAGCGATAACGATAACGATAACGGGGGCAAGAGAAACGACGCTTATCTACACTAGAGTTTTTAGATTATATAGTTTATACACCTAATTCTAAAATTAAAGCTTATCCTCGGTCGCTAATTAGCTTACCTATATATTAACCTACCTAAATTGGGTTAGAGAATTAGAGCTCCGCTTAATTAATCTTTAAGTTATATTCTCTTAACTAAGGTATTTATAAAACTGCTTTGTTATTACCTAATAGTAAGATATTAAAGGACATAATTATTTATCTTTTAATCTTAATCTAAATTAGCTCTATATCTATAGGATATTAATTCTTCTATAATTGTTAGTAATAGATAAGAGTTTCTCTTTACTTTATATAGTATCTTTAATTATTTTACCATTGCTAGTAAAATATAATTTTATATTACTTCCCTATCTATTAATACTTTAAATCTTTTATTTTGCTAGCTAATTCTTAAATATAGGTATTGTCCTTAAATTCCTTTAAGGGTCTAAGGGTCTACTACTATATTGGCAAAATATGGTCCCTTCTTAATGGCCTTAATGGTCAGTCGTTGGCGCAATTGGTGCGTAGTTAAGGGCATTTAGCAACTCGACCGACTAGCCTATATTGTGTTTTTTAATACGCAATTAGCAATTTCGTTATTTTACCTCTTATTTATAAAAATATTAAAGTCTTTAAGTTCTATCTATTATAGTATTATTATATTACTACACGTATAATAAGACTCCCCTTAGGTAAACTTTTTATTAAAAAATTATTACGTAATTTTTTTATAGTGTTGTTAGGGGGCTTACTATAGAGGTAGCGTTTAAAAGTTTTAATCGCCCCTACGCCACTAATAAGCCACAAAAACGCCCCTAAAAATGCTATATCACTATGCCTTGGCGTCCTAATTAGGAAGGAAGCTAGAGTAGTAGATGGATTTTGGCTCTCTACGACGAGAAAGTGTAGATAGATAACATTATAATTAATACCTAGTGTGGTGTAGATATATAGGATATATACAGCTGCTTCTTCCGCCTACTACCTTGTCGCTATAGCTTCTTTAATAGCTCAGCTACCTGCTATAACGGCTCTTCTAGGCCAATAAAACGCTTATTAAGGACTTTATTTAAAAGGCGACGGCGTAGAACTTATTATGGCTCTTTAGGTGGCTCTTAAGGTAGCTCTTAAGGTAGTTCTTAGTATGGTCTTATGGTATTTCTTACCCATCTAATATAGCAAAAATAGCTACCAAAGCAGCGCTACCAGCGCTTTTTATCGCAGCCTTCTTTAGAGCACAATTTTGTGGCTTTAGCTTTGCCTTTTCTTTTAGCCGTAGCTCGTCCTCTTCTTCCTTAATATCTAATATATCCTCCTAATTATTTTGTAGAACTTTGTAATCTAGAGCACTAGTATAGCGTAGTATATTTAATAAGCCCTCGCGATACTCGTTGCCTCCCTTAAGCCTTATTATCTCTTATATATATTAAGGGATTCTCTTAATCTACCTCTAGATTTGCTACTGTTTAAGATCCTTTTAGGCCTTCTTTTATACCTTCTTAGCAGGCTTCGGAGCCGTAAATACGCTATTCTTTATAGTAGCTATTTTAAGATAAGCCCATACAGGCTCAATTATATTTATATTAGGAGGGTTACTGTGTTAGAGAGGCCGCTATACCTTATAGGATTAGAAAAGAAGATTATAATAGGTATTAATATAAGAGGGGGCTTTGTCTTCTTAGATAAGTATATTAAAAGAATCCTTTTTATAAGCTTAAGTAAATGGAATAAGCTTTGGCTTTAATATATATATAGTATAGCAATACTAATTAACTCCTTTCCTATCCCCTCTTGTAAGCTTACCGTAAGATTTATTCTATTTCTATTTAGGTTTCTTGCCTCTATAATTCTTAAGTCCTATACGCCTTATTAAGGTGTTTAACTCCTATTCTTTCCTCTTAATATCTTATAGCTCGGCGTTAATTTTAATAAGATTTGCAGTGGTAGTAGCTTGTTATTATTTTGTCTCTAAAACCTAAATATAGTAGGGACCTTTTCTATTATATAAGAAGCAGCCCTAGAATATAAACTTTTAATAGCCCTTTTAGCGTTCTCTTATTGTAGACTTTATAAAGCGTTTTTCTAAAGTTTATTATACGCGGTAGCCTCTAAGACAATAGCTAAGAATAACTAAGGTTTTATTACTTTAAATAATATACTTTTAATCCTCTAATATCCAGTCCTTATACTAAAGGTAGAACTTAAGCCTATCCTTCTTAATTTTTGCGCTTAGGCCTAGCTTATATATTAGCTTTATCTTTTAAAAGTTTATAAGCTTAAGGATTTGCTATACTATAGTGGCGCTAAAGTTAACCTTAAGAGCAAGTTGGGCGGTAGATTTTTCTTTACTATAATGGTTATAACAAACCTTATTAATAACCTCTTTAATCTTTATAGACGTATGTTTTAAAAAACAACCTATTTAAGGCCGAATCTCTAAGATAGACATTAAGGATTTTACGGTCTTTAGTTTCGTTAAAGCCGCGTAAACAAGCCTTCTACACGAGCTTCCTAATTATAGCTTCGCTTATACTATAAACAGCGGTAATTTAGGCGTTTATTAACCTAGATATCTTTATAGTTAGGGCCTAAGCCCTAGTAGTAATATCGTAATAATTAACCATAGTAAATAGTAAGAAATTAATCTATTTTAAAGACTACATAGTATAGTATTAGGGGGAGGGTTAAATTAGTAGTAACCCTACTATACGCGCTAAGCCTTACTTATACTATCCTAAGCCACTATAGGCTAGCGTAATATAGGGGGCGATTAAAACTTTTAAATATTACCTCTATAGAGCCTAAGCGAAAATAAGCGAAAATTAGAAAATTAAATAATCTATTACAGCTTGGTGCATAACTAGCTTCTACCCCCCTTTAATAAAAATATTATTTTGCTATAGTTATAGGCTCGCTTAATCGCCACTAACTATATATAGTAATTATAGTAAACGCCTATAGCTATATATATGGGCTATTTTAGTTACCTTAAAGAATTATTTTAGTTAGCTAGGGGAACTGTCCTAGTTAGCTAGGGAAATTAAATTAAGGTAATTTAGACCTTACCTAATATATACTTCCTCTTTCTCCCTCTTTTACCTATACTTACCTCTATAGTAGCTAATAAAGTTTAGTAATATTATACTAGTAAAAACCTTATAATATTTAATAAAGATTATAATACTATAGAGAAGAGCTACTAAAAGTAAGGTTCTTATAGCTAAGTATATAGCTTCGCTATAATTACTATATATAGTTAGTGGCGATTATATAAGCGTATATACTATAGCAAAATAATATTTTACTAAAGGGGTAGGAGGTAAAAGCTAGTTATATACTAAGCTATATAGCTCTAGGTATAACTAGCTTTATTCCCCCCTTTAGTAAAAAATTATTATTTTGCTATAGTACGCAAGCTTATTAAATTACTACTAACTATATATAGTAATTATAGCAAAGCTAGATATTTAGCTATAAGAACTTTACTTCTAGCGGACTTATAATTAGCCTTCCTCTATAGTATTATAATCTTTATTAAATATTATAAGGCTTCTACCTATATAATATTACTAAATTTTATTAGTAATTATAGAGATAGCGTTATATTTATATTTTGGCGGCTATAATAAAGGTATAGTTAAAAAGAAGAAAAGGAAGTATATATCTTTAACCTAGTTCCCCTAGCTAACTAAGGCAATTCTCTAGAGTAACTAAAAAGGTCCTTACGTATAGGTATATATATTCGCTATAATTACTATATATAGTTAGTAGCGATTTAGTAAGCCTATATACTATAATAAAATAATTTTTTGCTAAAGGGGGGGTAAAGCTAGTTGTGCCTAAAGCTGTATAGTAATATATATAACTAGCTTCTACCCCCCTATTACGGGACACCCCCGTAATACCTTATACACGCCTACCTGTTTCTACTAACTACGAGACCGCAATTTACCGCGACCTATAGTAATCTAACGGCAATTTACTATATTCTGCCATATTCCGCCAAGTTTTACTAAATCTTATTAAGTTCTGCTAGGACTATAACCTAAATCCTATTTTACTCCGTGTATATATTAACTAAGTAACTAAGTTAATAATATATATCCTTTCTTCCCGTTTTTCTACCTTTTTTTTTTAAATATATAATGTCTTAATCTTATTACATAGTTTATATATATAGCTTAATAATATCTACTCTACTATATATTATCATCGCTTATACTTACTCTGTAACACTATATTATATTAAATCTATACCTTATACCGCCCTAATTAGCATATAAAATAACCTAGAAGCCCCTATATACTATATTTACTAAATAAATAGAGACTCTATAATAGGCTTTTGCGGATACCCTTACCTATTAAAAAGCCCAACATTATAAGTTAATTAAATCTCTAAAAAAAAAAGAAATTAAAGAGATCTGCTAGAACCCACTATCTACTATATTGTTACCCCTACTTATCCTACTAGTATTAACCTATAAACACTAAGTGGAAAGAACGTGTCTAAAACTGGCTCTTTAACTCTAAATTTGCTAACTAGTACCCCTAAAAAAAGTTAACCAAACGTCTTCCTAATCCCCCTACCTATTTAGGTAAAAGGAGTAAACTATACTCTTTTTTTAACCAACTTAAAAATAAGCTAAATAGTAATATTAATTGCTACCCTACTCCTAATAGCTAGTTATATTACGCTATAAGCCGCCTAATAAAAGACGCCGCAGAAACTATATACCTATTCTAGCTAAGTACTATAGAAAAACTAGTTACTATACTAGAAGTATCTTATAGCGACTTTAACTAAATTATTATAGTATAAAGAAAACTAAATAATATAATATAAGGTTTTAAGAGCTTTCTATTATACTTTGCCAAATTCTACTATTATACTAAAGAAACTAAATAGAATGAACCCGCCTTAATTAATCGCCTGGTAAAGTCCCTAAACTCTAAACTAAAAGCTTCCCTTATAGGAGTTAAGCTGCCAGATACCCTTACGCCTATATTAATATTATTAGTGGCTTATATAACGATATACTACGCCTTACCCTAAAATATATACTTTAATACTTTCCCCCTTAGCCGCCTAAGACCCGCAAAGACCTAGACGCCATAGATATTAACGCTAAAAACCTTTTTTTATGCCCTAAAAGGATCTGCTAAATATAAACAACGCATTAAATATAGCCTCTATTTTAAGTGCGGAAGCGATACTTATATCTTAAGTTACTGCTTTATCTCACTGCCCTAAATATATATATAAACGACTAATATAGGTGGTATACCGCTGTCCTAAATATATAAATAGATAACTAATATAAGTAACTAATCGCCTTAAATAAGCCTCGTCTACTAACCCTAATTATTATCTAGCTCTAATACGTTATCTAATAAGCACCACTTATAAGGACGAAGCTACAACTAATATAATATAAGAACTCCGCCCTAATTACCTCTAAAAGGAAGGTCCTAAAGCTAAGTTGCTCTTTAGGACGGCTCTACCTTAAGATTTTATTAAATACTTTAGATGTTACGAACTCTAACTCTTAGAATTATAGTATAACCGTTAACTGCCGCCTATAGCAGAATAATTAATAGGTTAATACTTAAGTCTTAATTAATATAGGAGCTAGTGGTATAGGATTTATTAATAAGATCTTTATATAAGATAATAGTTTTACCTTAACCCCTCTTTAACTAGCATATTAACGTATTTAGATTTAATAGTAAACGCACGGTCTTAGGCTAAATTACCTATATAGTATACCTAAGACTTTAATACCTAAACTATAAAGAACTAATTAGGCCTTTTATTACTACCTTAGGTTACTTAGTAATCCTTAAATAACCCTAGATAAAGCTATATAAGATAACCTTAAGCTTTTATTTACTGCCCTATATTATAAGTAAGAATACTCTATAATATACTACTCTAACCCTAAACTAAAATCTAGGAAATCTACTAAAATCTATTAGCCTAAGATTTTTATTAATATCTACTTTATACCTAAGGAATCCACTAGATTCTACTAGCATAGGAATTTTACTAAATTCTACTAATATAAGAATTCCACCGACATCCACTAAGGAACTAAAAATTCCACTAAATTCCATAAGTTATTACTAAGTACTATACTGCCCTAAACTAAGTAGAAGCTTAAGCTTAGTATATAAAACTACTAGAAGAACTAGTATCCTATAATAAAAAGAATACTTAAAGAACCTAAACCTAAATTTAATACTAACTCTATACCTAATACTAAACTTAAAGCCGAATAAAAATCCATATACAGTAAAAACTCTTTAGTACGATACGGTTCGTACGGCCGAGCGTATTATTATATTAAGGGTATCTTTATATTTAATATTTGTATGTCAAGTATACCAAAAGTTAAAATTATGTAATAATATCTTGTATTTGCATGCGCGATGTCAAAATTAATTAATTGGCTACACTAAAATAAGTCGTGATTGAGTTTTGCTTAGTGTTGCAAATTTGTTACCCTTGTATTTAACGATCGTGCCTTATAAGAGCTGTAATTAAGTCTATATTACCGTCTTCCTATTATTCCTTATAGAGACAAAGCTTTTATAAGGCTTACAAGGCCTTATTAACCTTAACTTAAGGTTATATAAAGTCGTCCTCGTCTATTTCTGCATCGCGATTAGGCCCTATGTAGAGCTCTGCTACGTACTTAATAAGATCTTCAGCTAAGTCCTCTACCTCCTCACCCGGAAGGTCAATAAAATTGCGAATATTCGTAACGTCTTAAACTCTTCCTGCCGTACGCAACTGTTCTGCTATTTGCTACATCTTATCTAAAATAGGAGGATCTATATAATTATAAGGGCGACTCTATAGGCCCTCTCTTATATTAAATAAGGTAGATTTAATAAAGCAACCCTTAATTACCTATAGTATTACCTCCTTCTAAGCAGCAATTGCCTATTAAATTACCTAAAGGACATGCATCTGCTTAATTGGATCTCGGTTCTCTAACAAGTGTTCTACTATAAACTACAGCCAATATCGTCAGTAGAGAGCTTTAAAGTTTATAATTATCCCTTAATTAAGTGGCTAGTAAACAGACGTATAATTAGGAGGAAGGAACTTAACTCTTATATTCTTTAAGGATCTGTTTTTAAGAGCCGTTTAAATAGCTACTTAATAGGCGCTAAAGCCGTTAATTAATAAAAGAACCTTCCTGTTTTACATCCTCTTATTAAACTAAGTAAGCTACTTAAGTATAATTATAGTTATTATCCAGGCCTTCTTATTATATCTCTATTAGGCATTTAAAGAGTTAATATTAATTTAAGCTTAAGTAAAGTAATATGGCCGTATTAATGTACCAATAATCCAGAAAGGGATTTTATTAAAGCCATCTGCATTAGAGTAGTTGGCGAGAGAAAGTCTTGCCTTCTGCTTTTTAGTTCCTAATTATAACTTGGTAGCTAATATAGTATCTAATATAGCCTTTTAAAATAGCCTAGTCTTATCTATATTATAAACGTCCTTTAAAGGGTAAGGCGCGACGATTATACGAAGCTCTGTTATATAATCTTTGGCGCCTTCTATATTAACCAACGCAGCTTCGCCGTACTGCTTTCTCTTGCGAATTCCATTGCGAGATTTAAAGCCTTCTAACCAGCTAATTGACTACTTAGGCTTTGGTAGCTCTGCTAATATAGGTATATAATTTTATAATTAAGTCGCGGCAGCACGAATAAGATCGCCTGTAATAGGAATGCGAGAGTTCTGTAGGCGTTAGTGCTACTTAAAGAGAGCTTTCTCTAAGAGAGGCTGCTTAGCGTTTCTTCTGCGCTTGCGTATACCTTGCCCGTAATAGATTCTAACTAAATCTAGGTAGCTAAACTTGTCGCTAAGTATTTTAGATATTAAAGATTAATTAAACTTATAGCGGAAGGTGTTGGTAGCCTAAATTATAAGGTGTTTTTGCATAAGGTAAGGGTGCTCGCGTTAGTGGCTACGGATCTTCGAGCGCTTGTAGTTAGAAATACCGTAACAACGACGCCTTTTAGGATTTTGGCTTCTTGCCATATTAAAGAGGTAGAATTAAGTATAGAAAGTAAGGTTAAAAGGCTATTTTAATGGAATTTAATTATTGTGCGTGAGTTTTAATGGCTAAACTAGTGGTAAGGAGGCACTAAATTAGCTCTATAAAATACTAGCTATACTAATTTTAGTAGAGAAAACTTAACGATATTGTTAATAGTCAGTATATTATAATATTACACCAAAAAAATTTGATTAGGGGGTCTAGATCGTAATATAGAGTATATCGTTGTAATTAAATATCGTACTAAAGAGTTTTTACTGTAAGAAACTATAGATAACCTAAGACAGCTTAATACCCTAGATATCCGCATAATTAGAGCTACCCCGCTAGCGTAATTTACTAAAAAACCTAAATATATAATCTTCGCTGTTATAATAGCCGATATAAAAAAGGCCTTAGTATTAAAAAAAATACTAACCCTGCTATAAAGGTACTAGTAGAGTATTATTACCGCTTAGATATATTCTTATAAAAGAAAGCTAATAAGCTACTAGAATACCAACTATATAACTATAAGATTATACTTAAAGAAGGAAAGTAGCTTAGATTTAGACCCTTATATAGGATATTTTAAAATAAACTCTAAGTGCTATAAAAGTATTTAGATAAGAACTTAAGTAAAGGATTTATTTAAGTAAGCTTATCGCCTATAGCTATATTAGTAATCTTTATTAAGAAACCTAGTAGCGGTTTATACTTCTATATAGACTACTAAGCTTTTAATACCATTATTGTTAAGAACTAATACCTAATTATATTAATATAGGAGACGCTAAACTAACTAAGTAAGACTCGCTACTATATAAAGCTTAATATTATCTTTATATTTAACCGCGTTCGTATTATAGAAGGAGATAAATAGCTTACTATATTTTATACTTAGTATAAATTATTTAAATATTTAGTAACGCTATTTAGCCTTATAAATACCCTAAGCTCGTTTTAATATTACATAAATAATACCCTATATCCCTACCTAGATATCTTCTATACTGCTTATATTAATAATATCCTAATATATAGTAATAACCTAACCGAATATTAGAAATATGTTAACCTTATTTTATAAGCCCTATATAGAGCTAGTCTATAATTAGATATAGATAAATATAAATTTTATAAAACAGAAGTTCTATACCTTAAACTCCTTATTTTTATAAACGGCATATAAATAGACTTAAAGAAAGTTAAAGTAATTATAAACTAGTAAGAACCTAAAAACGTTAAGGATAGAAGAGCCTTTATAAAATTTACCAATTTCTGCTAATAGTTTATTAATAACTTCTCCGCCCTAGTTTTATCCCTTATAGCTCTAACCTAAAAGGATAAAGCCTTTATCTTTAATAAGGAATAAAAAAAGGCCTTTACTTACCTAAAGGTTATATTTACTACTACGCCTATACTCTAATACTTTAACCTAAACTAAATAAGTGTTATAGAAGCTAATTTATCTAACTATGTTGTTAAAGGCATCCTATCTTAATATAATAAGGATGGAGTATTACACCCTATAGTATACTTTTTAAAACGCTTAAGCCTAGCTAAATATAACTATAAGATCTACGATAAGGAGCTACTGGCTATTATTAGATATTTTAAATAATGGCAACCTAAACTAAAAGGCGCTAGATTTTTAATTAAGGTCCTTAGCGACTATAAGAATCTATAGTATATTATAACTATAAAATAGCTAAGCTATTATTAGGCCTGCTAATTAGAATATCTATTACGCTTTTAATTCTTAATTATATACCGCCTAGGCGTTTAAGGTTAAAAGCTTAATGCCCTAATCTAACGCTTATAAGACGCGCTAGCATTAAAAGAAGCGCGCTTTTACTAAAATTAGACCCTACTTTGCCCTAAACTACTTAACCCTCCTACCAAAGATATTATAGTATACGTCCTTAAAATAACTAATTAATTAATTAATTAAATTATAACTAACAAATGCCTAAATAATGGGTTTATTTAAAAAAACACTTAAGCTAATATAAAATGGTATTAGACGCTCTGGGGGGATTTCTTTAAATAAATATAAAGCCTATAGGAACCGCTTATACTACTAAAACCGCCTAGTTATACCTAACTATAATAAACTTAAGCTTAAGCTCCTTAAACACATATATAATTTACTAGTAGCCAGCTACCTAGGCTAAGGAAAAACCCTAGAGCTACTCTAACTGAAGTATTACTAGCTAAATATATATAATATAATACGAAGATATATCTCTAGCTACTATATTTATTAATAAGCTAAAGCTTTATATAAGATGTATAACGGCCTACTAAAGCTATTACCTATTCTAGACCGAAGATAGAAGGATATCTTAATTAACTTTATTATTAACCTCCCTATAAGTAAAGGTTATATAAATATTATAGTAGTTATAGACTAACTATTTAAGATAAGGTACTTAATCGCCTGCCTTAATATATTAACGTCTACTATTACCTAACTATTTCTAGATTACGTATAAAAACTCCACGGACTCCCTAAAACAATTATCTCTAATAAAGGTAGCTAGTTTATCTCTATATTCTAAAAAGAACTAACTACCCAACTCTATATTAAAGTATTACTATTTACTATATATTGCCTAGAAACGGACGATTAAATAAAATATATAAATGCTATAATGGAATAATATATCTGGATATATATGTCGTACTTATAAAATAACTAGATTAACTGGCTTATATTTACTAAGTTTATTATAAATAATTCTATTTTAGAAACTATAAAGATCTCCCCGTTCCTAGCTAACTACGGCTAATATCTATAAATAGGTTTTAAATCCTTTAGTAACATCCCTTACCTCACTTATTACGCCTTATAATTTATAAAAGTAAATTAATTTATAGAAAAGATAAAGGAGCTATAATAGTTCCTTACTAATAAAATAATATAGGCTTAATTTATCTATAAAGCTATAGCAAATAAGAAATAAACCCTAGGACTAGCCTATTAAATTAGTAACTTTATCTAGCTAAATATAAGAAATCTAAATATAAAACAATCTATTAAGAAACTTAATTAGAAGAACGCTAGCCCTAATAAAGTTAAAAAGGTTGTCTTTACTTAATTTTACTAATTAAAGCTCCCTAATACGGTTAAATCCACCCTATATTCTACACATTAATCCTTTACTCTACTACCCCTATATTAAACGCCCTGCCTAAATTAATATAGAACCCTCCCCTCCCAGTTAAAGTAAATGGTAAGAACGAGTACTTTATTAAAAGAATTAATAATATTAAGTATAATAAATAGAAACGCTAATATATATATCTTATAAAATAGAGAGGCTTTACTAAGCCCTTATAGGAACCCGTTAACTTTATAGGACTTATATAAGCTATAGAAGACTTTTACAAACTCTACCTAGAACTACTATAGCCCTATCTCGCAAAACCTTAAGTTTAAAGAGGGGGGTACTATTATAGGATACTCCCGTAATACCTTATATACGCCTACCTATTTCTACTAATTATAAGACTATAATTTACTATAACCTATAGCAATCTAAAAGCAATCTGCTATATTCTACCATATTCCGCTAAGTTTTACTAAATCCTATTAAGTTCTGCTAGGACTATAACTTAAATCCTATTCTATTATATATATATATTAACTAAGCAACTAAGTTAATACTATATACCCTTTCTTCTCGTTTTCCTACCTTCTTTCCTTACGTACCGTTTTAATCTTATTATATAGTTTATATATATAGCTTAATAATATCTACTCTGCTATATATTATCGTCGCTTATACTTACTGTCTAATTACAGCACCTGTTGTACTAACCGCGTACTTACGCGGTTCGGTATACTAGGTACGCGTTTACGCGTTTAGTGCACTAACCACCCACTTACGCGTCTGGCGCACTTATAAAGCACTAACTAATTAGGGCGGAGACGCATTAGTATATAGACTACGTAGTCTGCTTTAATATAAGAGACAGTCACCATTATCTAAAAGAGCATATAATACTATATGTATTTCGTGCCCCTGGATCTAACTTACTCGTGCTATTAAATTGGTACGAACACTAATTAGTAAGCGCGCACAGATTAGCAATTACTTAACACCTCCCCCTAAGCGATACTTAATAGCGACTACCCGTTTAGACTCCTAGTACGACCTACTAGAAGGTTAGAAGTCGGGGATTACGGACCTATTACTAACTCTATATACTTATTTAAGTCTTAGTACGGTTTACTAGAAGTTTATAAACGCGAATATAGACCTTTATAGAACCGTTTACCCTCCCGCGAACTATTATGGACCTACTAATTACCTTTATGGACCGTTATAAGACCTTATGGAAACTCCTTACCCTTCTACAAACCGTTATAGACCTATTAACTGCCTTTATGGACCACTATAAGACCTTTTCTACCCGCTATATACTATACTATACAGTATAGCAAACATAAGTAAGCAGATTAATAAAGGTTAAGAGAAATGGAGCTAAGGAGTCGACCTTATGTCTATAACTAACATTAACAACTACATTAAATATAAAATCCTTAAATACGGATATTTTAAGCTTATAAATAATGACCTGTGGGAGTAATATAAGGAAGACTTTGTGGACTTTACGGAAGCTATTTTTAAGGCTTACAACCCTACTATTATCTATAACCTACGAACCCTTTTACGTTACTAAGGCGTATGGGTTAAAAGGGATAAACGAGTTACTATTGCACGGTCTCTATATAATACACTATATAAGGAGGACTAAACGGAATAGACTAAAGAGTAGATCTTAGATTATATTAAAACCAGCAACCTTTTTACCTCCTTTAAACTTAATAGAATCTCTAGCCTTATAGCTGACCTATTTAACTAAATTTGTTCTATAAACCTAAGTAGTATTAAAATTAATCTTACTGGCTAAAGTATACCTAATACTTAAGTTACGGACTATAATACCACTATAACCCAAATTACGGACCGTAATACCCCCGTAAACTAAAATACGGACTAAACCCCTTTTATTACTTAAGTTATAGATCCGTAAACTACCTAAGTAAAAACCTATAGTAAGGAGCTAGCTAACCTAGCTAAGCTCTATACCAACGAATCCAAATATAGCGGTGAAAATGATAATTTTAACTTTAAACTAACTATCTTTATAGACCTTTACTAGAAGGCTAACATTCCTAAATAAGAGTTTAGCTAAGCCTACTCTACTATACTACGCGGCCTAGCACTTAACTACTATTATACTAACCTTAAGAGTAACCCCCTTAGTGTTCCCTTTAATAAGCTATGCGAAGCTACCTGTAACTACTTTAAAGGACCGGAATATAAACGTGATATCTTTACCTAATAGAATGCGACTAAGCTACGGACCGTAATTAACAAGAATACTAAAAAATCGACTATAGAGTGCCTGTAAATTCTTATTAAAGACCTCCAGCACCTACAGCACGGCCTTAACGCTAAGCTTTAAATAGACGACTTTCTATATAATAAACTTATTACAGCCTACTAGAAAGTAGAGCCCTATAAGTACGCCTACTATAAGCCTATAGATACCTTAGCTGGCCTTATTAATAATCTACGCTCCTCTATTATAATGTATAAAGTCTTAAACCTACTAGGCAGCACTTAAGCCTTTATTACGGATATTTAATATCTATAAATAAACTTAGACGTCTACTTTACGGACTGCCGCTACCGCTAGTAGCACCTATACCAACTAAGTCCTACCTATAACCCCCGCAGCAACCCCTATATAAAAGCATACCCCCATAGATAAACTAGCTAGAAGTGCTTTATATACGGTAAGGAAGGATGTTAGTCTATAAGGCATACCTAGGAAGAATATAGTAAGTTTAAGAAGAGATTTGATAATCGGATTAACTAGTTTATCTTAGACTATAAAGGAGAGGAAGTAGAGGAGTCTCTTAACGAGTTAATAGAAGCCCTTATAATTAACTTTAACTTAGATATTTAGGAATAGGAGACCTTAGAAACGTTCCTAACTACTTTTAGACCTTTTACGGACGGCTAAGCCTTTAATATTACGACCGTATTAGCCGACCGCTCCTTTATATACTTAATTGCACCCGAAAATTAGCCTATAAGTATACCTATTAGACCTATTATAAATATTACAGACTATAAACAGGACCTATTTATATATATTACTACTAAACGCTACACCCCTAAAGAATTCTATAGCGTTATAATTGATACAGGTACCTCTAAGAAGTCTACTGTAGGTTATAGACAATACCTTATATATAAGACCACTATAAATAATAATACGGATATTAATACTACGTAAACTAGGGCTATAAACGTCTAATTTGGCATTAGCTTAACCGCATTAATTAAATTAGTCGCAGTTAAGACTCTAATTGGCCTAGTTAACTTCCATATAGTAAAAGCGGATACCCCTTTCCTACTCTGCCTTGCGGATATAGATAGGTTATAGGTATACTATAATAATATTACGGACACCCTAATTAGCCCCGCAACTACCCTAGGAAGTAAATATATTACCTTACCAATTATACGATAATTTGGACACCCGTTCCTTATATAGGGAGAGACTTTATAGACCTACATTTAGGAATCTTTTAACTATAACCCGTACTACCTTACCAGTACGGAAATCTACCGCCTATACCGCCGTTTTAGCTACCTATTAGCCGAAAAGCTGTATAGAGTCCTTAAACGCTCTAGACATGACGACGTTAATAGGAAGGCAGTTAACCACCTAACTAAATACTACTCCTTTTACTAGAAATACGGACGTTCCCTAGGCCGATTTAAGTTCACTCTTTATAAAAACCTTAATTTCAACCACTTAGTATACATAAACATTATATATATTAATAGCAGCCTAGTATTATATATAATTAATAAGGTAACCCACTATTAAGCCGCCTATTGGTTGTAAAATATATCCATAAAATATACTTAGGATATTTTACGGACCTACTAGATTAACACATACGTTGGACCCCCTAAGTATATCACCCATAACGCCGGTAGGAACTTTATTAGCAAGGAATTCTAGCAGTATATTATGGCCATAGCTATATTAACAAAGCTGTCCTAGTTAAGGCGTATTAGTCTATTAGGCTTATTAAGCGAGCTTACCTAGCCTTATAAAGAGCTTACTAGATTATTACAGACGAATATAAGGACATTTAAAAGGAACTAGCTCTATAGATAGCCGTAAAAGCTATTAATAATACCGCTAGCCCTAATAAACTAGTACCTACCCTCTTAGTCTATAGAGCCTACCTAAGGATAAGCAACCTAGGCCCTCCTACCCCATCTATTATAGAACGAGCAGCTATAATACGGAAGGCAATAGCCGAAATAGTCAAATTGCGGGCTAAATAAGCTATTAATAGCGCCCTATATTACCGTAACGGACCTAACACGACCTTAGTTTATAACCTCCCGCTTAATTCTGAAGTCCTTATATAGCGTAAAAGCGGTAACTAGACCGGACCTTATTGTTTACTAGCTATAGAAGACGAGATATACTGCGTATAACTTCCTAACAGCCTAATTAGCTTTAGGAGCACGTCTATAAAACCCTACTTTTGGCTTAAAAATACCTATAACGCCGAACTAAACGAACTAGAAGTGACCGCCGAATTAGATAAACTAAAAGCACTTTTACCCACCCTAGAAGTCCCCTAAAAACCTATAGAACCTACTAAACCTACTATAAAGCGCGGTTAAGGACGCCCTTAAAAGCACCCCATAACTAAGAACCCTATAATAAAGAATTACTTAACCTCTGCAGGAATATCCGCAAGGTAATCTCCACCTATAGATATATTAGTTCTAGTATAGAAAACCCCTTTTACGGACTTATAACGTAAAGAGATTAACGGACTACTTAAAAAGGGCGTTTTTGCAGCTATAATAGAGAGAGACGTTTTATAAGGCGTCCGTATATTTAACTTACGCTTTATTAACAAAATTAAGCACCCTAGTACTAATAAAGCTTTTAAAAAATTAAGGCTTATTATACAAGCCTATAACGACTAAGGAAAGGACTTAGTCCTTATATAATCGCCTATAATTTAACGAGTTAGCTAATGGATTATACTTGCACTTATACTAGGGCTACAGTAAACTAAACCCGTAGCCCTCTACTTATAGGATATCTCGTAAGCCTATATACAGTCTAATACCTACCTAAGTAGGGATATCTTTATATAACTACCCCGCGAGCTTAACCTATAACTAGGAATAATTTTATAGGTTATAAAACCTCTTTACAGAGTACTAGAAGCTAGAAACCATTAGTTTAAGATATACTACTAGCACTACATTAGTAAACTTAAAATAGAATAGTTAACCTATAACCCCTACCTCCTATACAGCCCATTAAACGGCCTTAGTATTATTAGACTTTAAATAGATAATACCCTATTCCTAGTAGACCAGACCTTTACGGATACTAAAGAAACTAAACTATAAAAGGCTAAGTTCTTAGTAAAGCCGTAAGAGCAGTTAATTAAGTAGAATCTAATTAAGTTTAATAGAGGCCTAATTATATAAAAGGGTAACCTAATTAAGCTAACTTAGGAACGCTAAGCTTAAAACCTAAAGCCTATTATAGCAAAGCCTATAGACCTTACTAGCTCCTATAGAAAGACCTATAAGATTATAAATATGAAGGACTAATACGTTACATAGCGTGTAAGAGGCGCCTATATTGCCACAGTCTGCCAACCTAAATCTACCTACAATTTATCCTTTACAGCCCAGGCAGTAAATCCGTAAGAAAAAAATATTAAGCAGCTTAATAGCGCATTTAGTAGCAAATTAATAATATAGTAAGGGGACTTACTTTCGTACCACTAGACCTAAGTTCTCTTAGCTTACTAGTATTTATAGATACCTCCTTTACCAATAATAAAGACCTATTATCACAAATTGGCTTTATAATTATACTTATAGACTATAATTAGGACGCAAATATACTATATTAGTCTTTAATTAAGTGCAAATAAGTAACCCATAGTGTACTAGCTTTTAAACTATATATACTAGCTTATGGCTTTAATATAGCAGCCGTAATTAAATTAACGGTCTAGAAGATTATATAACTAAAGTAGTTACCCCTGGTTTTATATACTAATTTAAAGTCCCTTTATAACTGCCTAGTTAAACTAGGTATAATATAAGAGAAGAGGCTTATAATTAACCTAATGTGCTTACATTAGGCCTATAAACGACGTGAAATTATAGAGGTTAAATGGATTAGCGGCGGAAATAACTTAGTAGACGCTATAACTAAGGCAAAGCCGTATTAAGCCCTTAAAACCCTAATTAATACGAATAGGCTTAACCTAAAAGTTATAGAATGGGTAGAACGGGACTAATAAAGTACCTATAGTACGCCTACGGCCCGTCGGAAGGCCGTACGGCTTATTATACGGCCTATTCTACGGACTATAAGCTGTTAGGTAAAAAACAGTGGAAAGCTATAATAGAACTTAGTAGACTTACGTAACCTGCCGAATTCTGCTATATTCTGCTAGAGTAGTTAAATTAACTAATTATAATTTTCCATCCCCGGGATAGAAAATCGCTATTAGCTTACTTAGCACTAGCGCCTTAGCGGCCCTTAAGATCTAACTTATAGCTCGTCTACAGCCCGTTAAAAGGCCGTATGGTTTATTTTACGGACCGTAAGCAGGACTTACGACTAGCTTAAGGTATCGTTTAGAAGGCAGCCCAGAAGGCACTTTAGGAGGAGTTTCCTATATATTTTCTTTTATATTCTATAGTTTTATTAAAGCAATTACGGAGACTATATATAAGTGGTTTCATTTTTTAAGTACCGCTAGTGTCTAATTATAGCACCTATTGTACTAACCGCGTGCTTACGCGGTTCGATATACCAGGTACGCGTTTACGCGTTTAGTACACCAACTACCCGCTTACGCGTCTGGCGCACTTATAAAGCACTAACTAATTAGGGCGGAGACGTATTAGTATATAGACTATATAGTCTGCTTTAATACAAGAGACAGTTACTATTATCTAAAAGAGCATATAATACTATATGTATTTCGTGCCCCTAGATCTAACTTACTTATGCCATTAAATTGGTACGAATACTTACTCTATAACACCCCCCCCTTTAATAAGGGCTCTAAAATTTTAAATTTAGTACGCGTATTTAATTTCGCCTAGTTACTACTAACTATATATAGTAATTATAGCAAAGCCGTATACTTAGCTATAAGAACTTTGCTTCTACAGTATTATAATCTTTATTAATATTATAGGTTTCCACCTGTTACGGGACGGGGGCAGTGGCTATAAAGCGTATATATTCGAGGAGTCTATAAGACGTTACGCGATTAATCGTAAGGGTCGAGGGCGTAAGGAGGTGATATACCTACGCGTAGCTAACATAAGCTATACGCGAGGTATACGCGAGAGCACGGGGCTCTCCTATAGAGGCCCCTGCGGTAGGGTTCTATAACACTACCCCCCCTCTTATAGAGGCGGAGCTCTGGCGACGCTGTGGTTACTATATATATATAAAAGAGACACTTAAGGTATAGAAAAGAAGAAAAGGGGGGTATCGCTAAAGGCTTAAAACAACGTTATGTAATAGGGCTTGGCATCTAAGAATCCGACTAATTAGATAACTTTAACCGCCGGTTAAAGTTCCTAGACATTTTAACGATATTCCGGTTATATAATCGCACTTTACTGCAATCTAACGGTAATCTAATAGCAATTTGCCCTTACGTGGTAATATACAACGGTTTAACTCTATAAGGGCTCCTATAGAGGATTAGGTATAAAGTCTCTACTTAGGCCCGGTTTCTGTGGGTTTATATAGTAAAAGTTGCTAATTAGATCCTTTGCATTTTTAAAGTCTTCCTATAGTTGCTATTCTGGCTAATCTATGTTGAATCCTATATATATAGCTCTGTAGTAGAGCTATTATCCTCTGCCTTTACCAAAGTATTTAGAGTTAATAATTTGTTTAACGGTCCACTCCTTATAGTTCTCGTCTTCGTTTTTATCTTAGATTAGTACTAGTGGGGGTTTAGGCTATATCTACCCCGGTAAGGGGTTGGGCTAATAGAGGTGTAGTAGCTATAGGTAAAATACGGGCTATATCCCGCGGGTAGCTAGGGTAGGCGGGAGTTCTAGCTTATATACGGCTCCCCTATTAATAACTTATTTAATTAGATAGGGGCCAAGGTTCTTATAATTAAGTAACTTTATAGGCCTCTATGTAGAGATATTATATATATCTAGCTATACCCAGTCGCCAACACGCATCTCCGGTAGTGGCGTTTTATAATAGTTGGCGAAGTAGGCCTACTTTACTTAAGCCTAGGCCATTTCTCCCTTATAGTAGTTAAGTAGATTTTTTATACGGTTTATATACTGGTTAGTAAGTAATATCTTAAGGCGTTTTCTATATGGCAGTTTCTTATTAATAGGTTCTAGTAGCTCTATACCGGATTAGGGGTGATAACCCTTGTTTATAAAGAACGGGATAAGTCCTATAGTAGTTAAGACGTAGTTATTCGCTGTAAATTCACCTAGTAGGAGGTAATCTACCTAGTCATTTTAACTATAGGCGACTACCTATTATAGGTACGCTTTTATGCTAGCATTAGCGTTTTCTGGTTACCTAGTAGTTTTATAGTAGAAGGATATAGATATCTTAACGGAGATGCTAAAGCGTTAGTAGATTCGTCTCTATATATTAGAGTTAAATTATATACCTTAGTCGGACGTAATTAAGTTAGGTAGCCTATATAGTTAGTAAACTTTATAGAGGAAGGCGTTAGTAACGTTGCTAACGGCTACGCCTTTAGTTAGGACGTAGTGGCGCTCTTTTATAAGTCGGCATATTATTATAAGGATGTTCTTGTAGGTACGGCCATATCGTTTATAGGGTGGTAGGTTAATAATGAAATCTATAGCAATATCTGCCCATTATTGTATAGGTACTAGTAAAGGGTGCAGTAGTCCTTAGTACTTTATATTAAAGGCCTTAGCGCGCTTATAACTATAGTAGGCGCCTATAAAGTGTTTAACTAAGTCTATTATTTTTGGCTAGAAGTAGTATCGGCTAAGAAGCTCGTAGGTTCCTCCTCTGCCTAGGTGGCCGCTTAATTGGAGGTTATAGGCCATTTAAATTAGTTGCCATTGTAGATTTTCTAAGTTAGGGATAAATAGGCGGCCTTTATAATAGAGCCTGTTCTCTTTTACTTCTAAGGCTACCATATTAATCTAGCCTAAGCTTTAGAGGTTAGTAGGCATCGTATAGGTGCTAGCGGTCTTTATAGCAATAAGTTAATATAGTAATAGGTTAACAGAGGCGTTATATACCGTAGTAATAAGCTTGTTAATTTTAGGAGGTAACTTTAGTTCTATAGTATAAAGCTAGGGTATAGTTGGCTCTATTATAGGTAGTATGCCTAGGGCCAAATTTCGTGCTTTTAGGATTATTTATTGTTGGAACTAATTATAGGGGTTATCTTTAGACTAAGGAAGGTCTTGCGAGCGACGTATTAGGCTATTAGGTTTAGTACCTTATACTCCTAGTCTATATATAATTTTAAAGTTAAAACCAGAGAGGAACTCGTTTTAATATACTTAGCGTTAGTTTAGCTACTTTATAGTTATAAAGTACTTAAAATTATAATGGTCCGTAAGGACTTTAGTTAGCTGGTTAGGCTCTACTAAGGAGAGTTCTAGTTAGAATTTTTTAAATGTTTATATAATTGCAAGGAGTTCTTTATTATAGATCTCATAGTTATACTCTTATAGTATAAGCTTAGACGAGTAGAATACGACTAGGTAAAGGAGACCGTTATCGCCTATTTAGGAGAGGACGCCTACGTTAACGTGGTCTAAGGAGTCAGTTTTAAGGTAGAGTTATTATCTTAGTATAAAGTGAGCTAGGACAGGTGCTTTAATAAAGGTATTTTTAAGGTCTTAGAACGCCTTCTTGCATTCAGGCGTCTAGGTAAAGCGTAGGTACATTTTTCTTTCTTTTATAGAAAGGCCCTTCGTTCGCATTATTGCTATAAGTAGTGCTACTACGCCTAAGAAGTTGTATATGAATTTCTAATAGAAGTTAGCAAAACTAAGGAAGGCTTATACGTCCTTAATGCAGTTAGGGGCTTACTATTTAGTAATTATGCGTACCTTCTTAGGGTCTATATAGATACCCTTAGTAGTAATAATTAGTCTAAGGTATTTTACTTCTATAACTAAGAATTTGTATTTCTTTAAATTAATATAAAGTCCTACATCCCTAAGGCGCTGTAGGACCTTTTAAACGTATTTAGTATACTTAAAGGGGTTATTGCTATAAATAAGTATATCGTCTAGGTACGCAGAGTAGAAGTTATTAAGGTAGTCCCATAAGGCGTTATTAATATAGCTTTAGAAGGTACCTAGGCCATTATATACGCTAAAGGGCATAACAGTATATTTAAATTAGCCGAAGCGCAATACGAATGCGGTTTTCTATTTATTACCTTTCCGTATTTAGAGATGGTTAAAGGCGGCGATAATATTAAGCTTAGTATAGATTTTAACTTAACTAAGCTGCTTAAGGGTCTCACGTATAAGCAGTACTGGGTATTAGTTTTTAATTATAATAGCATTAAGTCCTCTATAGTTAACGTAGAATTAAATACCTCCTCCTGGCTTCTTAGTAAGAAGGATAGGGGCGGCTACTAGTAATATACTGGGACGAATAAATCCTTTATTAAGGTACTTATTAATATACTTTTTTATAACTAGAAGCTCGTCTTTTAACGTTAGGTAGGGTCTTTTATAAGGTGGCATTTTTCCTTATTTAATGTTAATAGCATAGTTATTAGGTTAATGTAGGGGAAGTATATCTGCGCTCTTTTATAAGCATATATTAGTAAAGTTGTAGTACCTTTTAGGGAGGAGCTTGTGGAGTTCTTTATTAGTAAGTCCTTTTTTAAGCTTTATAAACTTCTTAAAGTCTAAAGGTAAAAGTCCATAGAGTTCCGTAGGGGCGTCGTCTTCTAAAAGGTCGACTATATCTATCCTATTACTATAGAGGACGTAGTCCTATTTTTTATTAAGTTTATATAGTTATAATTAGGAAGCTACAGTAACGGTTTAGCCTTTCTTATATGCTATATAGTAGAAGGCCGGGGCACTTATATAGTAGTAGTTAGTTATAGGTGGGGTAATAAGGGGTTCCTTAGGTTAATATCCTGGGGAGTAAATAGAGGCGGCTAGGCCATGCCCTAGGCAAGTTTCTCTGTAGTATTTAGAGTTAAAGGTTACTTCTCTCTTCTTCTAGTTAATGGCGGGGTTATATTATTTAAGCTAGTTTATTCTAAGGATAATAGGGTAGTTAGCAAGTAGTGTTATATAGGCCTAGAGTTCTTCCTAGTGCCCATTTATATCTAGGTGGAGTTATGCTATATAGGTAATCTTCTATACGGTATAATTACCATTAGTAAGTTATAGGGCGCGGGCTTTAGTAAGGGGTAAGGTAGGTAGGTTATAAGTATATATAAATTGGGTATCTATAAATTTATTAGTAGCTCCGTAATTAATTATAAAACGGCTTTTATATTGTTTTTTAGTAGTAGTTCCTATTATAGGTAAAACTATCTATTTCCGTTTATTTATCTTTATAGAGTTATCTATTAAGTAAGCCGATATATAGATCCCTCTATCATTAGGGCGTTTTAACCTATAACTTAGGGCTAGGACTTAGCGTTTTCCGTTTCCATATCTGACTCTACCGCTATTACTATATCTTTGTTTTATACGGTAGTGGCGCATAGCGACGTATTTAGTATTTAGGGTATTAGGTTAGGTATTAGGCGGCGGCTACCGAACCTAGCTATTAGGTAGTTTAGGTTATTATAATAACAGCCTTTTTAATAGTATCTATAGCAGCGTCCTAGTTTCTGGAGTAGCTTATACTCTCTATCTAGGAGTTTCTATAGGAAGGTTAGTATAGAGAAATCGATATTAGTTCCGGTAGTACTTAAGGTAGTAGGTATTAGTAGCTTAGTATATATAGGTTTAGTAGGCCCGGGGGGCTTCTATAGGGAGGTCTTTAGGTAAGGGTTAGCAGTAGCAATCTAATTTAGTTGTTGTTTAATCTTTTATAGAGCTGCTACTATATTATAAACATCGTTATAGTTATAGCTGGCGGCTGCGTAACTAAGGCGATAAGTAACTTTTTTTAAAAAGGTCCTTCTAGTCTTTAGTATCGTCTTAAGCAAGGGCTCTAGTATATTCCTAGAATTTAATATAGAATTCGTTAAATGATTTAGTAGGGCTTATCTTTAGGGCACGTAGTTTAGCTTAGTTAGTGGCTAGTAGGTTATAGTCGCGGTATATTAGGTTGAGATTATTAAGGACTTCTTAGTGGAACTGCTACTTCCAGGGGCCACTAGTCTCCTATTGGGTAAAGAGTCTATTAAACGGTGTACCCTTTATTTGCCCAATAATATAGCCAATCTTAGTATCTTCTATAGGAAAAAGGCAGGCGCTCTAAGTTAGTTTCTCGCGGATTTGTATCTTCTAGTGGCTATATTCCTTACGGTCTCCCTAAAAGACTAAGGGATCAGGGTAGTATATATTAGACCCTATAGTGGCAGTTTAGGTCCGATTATTATAGCTTTTATCATCACTACTTTAGTAGGGGTTTCTATTAGGTGAAGCTACTTAGCGCTAGCCCTCCGTTAAGTATTAAGTAGGTAAAGTTGCCAGGGGCGTAGAGACTTGGGTAGCGTTATATATAGTAAAGAGGTATCTAGCGTTGTTACAAATGTGCTTATTAAGCTAAGATTATAGGTATTTAATTATGCCTTCTCTTTTAGTAACTGTAGCAATTAGTGCAATCTTAGCCTTTTTTAACTATTAGACGTCGCGTTTAGATATACAGAGGTTGTCTTTAGTTTCTTAACGTATGTTATCGGTAAGCGCCTTATGAGCTTATAGGTCTTAAATAATATCGCGATCTTGGGCAGTATATATCTCAGCTTATATAAGCTTTAGGTAATAGTTCTGTAGAAGGTGGTAGTATTTATTAGGGTTTTATACTACCATTTTTATAAACGTCTCGGCGTCTTATATTTTAATTTTAATAGGTAGTAGCCCTTCCATTTACTTATCCGTAGTTATATAGTTAATAAAAGATAAGATATTATTAGTGTCCGTCTCCTTAGGGGTTAAGGCTAGGGCTAATAAATTAAATTCTCCTAGGATTAATTGGCGTTATAGGTTAAATATAGGTATTGGATTATTCTTTAGGTTTAATATAGTAGCTAGTAAGGGATATTGTCTTACTATTATGGGTTCCTTAGAAGTATAAAGTGAGGTAATTTATAGATACGCTGCTTTTGGCAGCGCCTGCAGTATTATAAAGACGTAGAATTGGTTGTAGGCTAAGCATTAGTAGTAAAAAAGGCGCAACGTAATGTCATGGGACGGAGGCAGTGGCTATAAAGTGTATGTATTTAAGGAGTCTATAAAACGTTACGTAATTGATCGTAAGGGTCGAGGGCGTAAGGAGGTAATATACCTACGCGTAGCTGATATAAGCTGTACGCGAGGTATATGTGAGAGTACGGGGCTCTCCTATAGAGGCCCCTGTGGTAGGGTTCCGTGACACCACCTATATAATATTGCTAAATTTTATCGGTAATTATAGAAATAGCTTTATATTTATGTTTTAGCAAAGGTATAAGTAAAAGAGGAAGCGTATATTAAGGAAGCGTATATTAAGGAAACGTACGTTAAGGGAGCGTCGTTAAGCAAGTTCTAAATTTAATTCTCCCAGCCAACTAAAATAATTCTCTATAGTAACTAAAACAGCCCTTATATATAGCTATAGCTATTCGCTACAATTACTATATATAGTTAGTAGTAACTAAACGAGATTAGATATACGTACTAAATTTAAAATTTTAGAGCTCTTACTAAAGGGGAAGAGTAGAAGCTAGTTGTATATATTACTATACAGCTCTAGGTATAATTAGCTTTACGCCTCCCCCCCCCTTTAATAAAAAATTATTTTATTATAGTACGCGGGCTTACTAAATTGCTACTAACTATATATAGTAATTATAGCAAACATATATGCCTATACATAAGGACTTTTTTAGTTACCCTAGAGAATTACTTAGTTAGCTAGGAAAATTACTTTAGTTAACTAGGGGAAATAGGTTAAAAATATACGCTTCCTTTTCTTTTTCTTAACTATGCCTTTATTACGGCCGCTAAAACGCAAATATAACGCTAACGTAATCCACTAAATAGTAGCGGCCACTAGGTAGTAGCGGCCCCCATTAAAATCTCGTAACGCGTAACGCGATTTTTAACTACTATTATAAGGGGGCTACCTAAGCGGGTTGCTTGCGCTCCCTACAAGCGCCTCCATTAGTGCTTATAATTGCCACTTCGCTATATTAAAATAGATGCTTATTCAGTATAATTAATATTTCATTAGGCCGCCATCTATAGCAATTCCCGTTGTTTTATATTATCTAGCTATTCTAGTGGCTTCTGTAGATTTATAATGCCGTATATGGCTAAAGCAACGCCAGCGCTAGCAGGGAGCGCAAGCAACCCGCTTAGGTAGCCCCCTTATATAATATGTCACGGATTCCAGCCTGGCGGCCCTTAGCGAGCCTTAGCACCCCACAGTATATAAAGTGCTGGTCCCTTCGCACCTCTTTACACCTTCGTGCAATATCCTGTCATATACTATAGTTAATGCTATGACGTTTACAGAGCCTCCTGACCTCGTTCTATAACATAATGGCTTTACCACAATAAGAATCCATGTATAGAGAGGGCAGATTAATTCTTACTCTTTAGGCTTACAAGTAGGGCTAAATTAAGACTCTTAAGGCCGCTGCAAACTTATACAATATACCCCTAACAACAGCAAGGCGACGCACCGCTAGTATTTAACTATAACGCGGCCACTACGCACCTAATCGCCTTCTTATAGCTATATAAGAAGAATATCTTAAGCAATAGATTCTATTAATGGATTAACGCGGAATGCTACCTTAAATTAAGACTATACGGCAGATAGCTGGTATTCTAGCTGCGCAATTTATTAGCTTAAATTGGGTATTAAGATTATTAAGCGCTATAATACCCTATAATCTAAATATAATTGCAAGTATAACTACTAGCGTGCTAAATGCAAAGACCCTATACTTATTTAGGCCTAATTTAAACGAGTTTAAGATATAAAGATATAATATAGGATTCTTAATAAGGATTCTTAGAATTTTAATAAGACTAGCTTCTAGATAGGTGTTATTACGACTACGAAAGTTATTACTAGAACTAATTATACTAGCTAGCCTAGAAAAGTATAGCCAGGCAATTAAGAATGGGTTATAATTATTAAAGCCATTAATACCTTAAAGGTTGCACTTCTGCCCCTTATTATCTTTAAGGTAGTAATACATTAGGCTGCCTAGTATAAGGACAATATTATACCACACAACTAGCTAATTAGCGTTAGTAATAATAGCTAGATAATAAATAAGATTAACCTAACCTAGCTAAATCTATTTTATAAATATATATAGGATCGCACTATTATTACGCATCGGCTGTTAGTGCTAAATAGCCATAATAGCCACGTATCGCCTAAATTTAATTGATTTTACCTAGACTATTAGATAGTTGTCCTTTATATACTAGCGCATTTATTATATCTACTACAGCCGCTGGACATAGGCTGTTTCTTAACCCTAAAGCAATTATATAAACACCTTGTTAAACAGCTTATAGGCTATAGCGTTAACTCTATTAATAAACGCGAATTCCTACCATTATATAGGTAGGCTAGGTAGGCAGCGCTACATCAAAATAATATATAGACAGGATTTGCAGCTACTAGCCTTGTTTTATACAGCCCCAATTATATACTATCGCAGCTATATATAGAATATTAGACACCACTACCCTAATACTATCCACCGTTAAACGTATCTTGGGCAGCTAAAACACCTTATAATATTACTAAGCTATAGAAGCAGATAGCCTTGCTAAGGCGCTATCTTAAGCGGCGTATATATAGCTTACTAGGTCTAATAGAACAAGCTCTTAGCTAGCTTATTAAGGGGTGCGAAATGGTAATATTAAGTGCTATACTACTTGCAAGTGAAAATAAGAAGCTATGTATAGAAAATCGGCTCCAAAAAAGGAAAAGGGTAAAGAAGCGCACGTATATAGCTAGAGGGGGTATTTTATTAGGAGTAGAAGGGGCCTCTTACGCACAAGCTATCCAGGAGGGGGCAGCAGAGGGGGTAGTAGAGGCAGCGGCCGAGCAACCGTAATAAGTACTACGTAAGTGTAGTATATGTAAATTAATAGAATATAATGTATGTATATGCCCTAAATAACAGGTAACTAGCTAGTAGATAGCTACACTAAATATAATTATTCGTGGTTAAGCAATTCGTATTTTTATAGTCGTGAGTTCTAGTAGGGCCGCCACTATTTAGTAGATTACGTTATCTCTATAATTACTAATAAAATTTAGTAATATTATATAGGTAGAAGCCTTATAATATTTAATAAAGATTATAATACTATAGAGGAAGGCTAATTATAAGTCCGCCCAAAGTAAAGATTTTATAGCTAAGTATCTAGCTTTGCTATAATTACTATATATAGTTAGTAGCGATTTAATAAGCCCGTGTAACGGAACCTTATAGTAGGAACTACGATAGGCTCGTTAATAAGCTAGGTATATAGGTAATGCAAATTAAAGTTAATAACGTAATAATAACTAGTGGAGTGGTTGCCTAATAGATTAACTCTAATTATATTCTGAGAATTACTATAAGGAAGGAACTATCTAGGTAGTGACTAAGGGTCCTTAAATATATAACTATACTTCTATAAAATCCTTCTTATACATAATATACGTCTTATATATAAGGTACGTAAGTTCCTCTTATTTCTCTTATTTAATATATAGTATATTATATAACCTTAGTTACTATCCCTCGTTATATAGCTCTACTAGTTTTATCTTAAACCGTGCCTAAATTAACTAACTAGCTTCTTCTAACTCTTCCCTAAGTAGTAATAATATTGTACTTAAAGCATCCGTAACACTATCTCCCTCCTCTTTATCTTCGTCCTTAAAGATTCTTAATATCTTTAAGTTGTTTACTAGAGGTGTAATATTCGTCTAATTAATTTGGTTAATATTATTACTTATTATACCTAAAGTAATTTCTTCTTTACACGCCTAACGTCGTACTTACACTATTGCTGCAATATTATCTCTTAGTGAGATTATACTATCTCTATATTCTCGCTATTTAAAAGAGGGGTTAGTCTATATTGCGTTAGCGAACCCATCTACGTAATAACTATCCTTTTATTTAAAGTGTACTAAAGCGAATATTTATTTGTCCTATAACGTTTACTCTACCTTTAATACTAAATATACGCGACCTATTACCCTTAATAGTTGTCTAGTTCCCTAATTAATTTGTCTTAAGGTCTTATATTTAATCTACTGCTACACGGCTAGATAGTAAACTGTCTTAAGCCCTTACTAAGTTAGAATGTTCTTAGAATGCGGAATAAAAGGCCCTAGATGCTTGTATTACGGCGTCTGCTTATCTACTCTGTCTTAAGAAGGTTTATAAGAAGGTCTATTTTAGGGAGTAGAAACTTATAAAATAGGGTCTATAGGAACTTAGTAATAAAAGAACGGATTCTTCTCTAATAGAGAAGGAAACAGATCCGAGTAGCTTGGCAACTACTCTTTTTAGGTCCCCCTTAAGTGACTTATTCTTTAGTAATCCTTCTTTATTAATACTACCTAACCTAATCTCTTCTAATACTCTTATACCTTTTCTATAGCATTCTTTAGGTTTTCTAGTAGTTCCTAGGTAGTCTTAGTATAGCCTATCCACTTTACCTCGTACTATATTTTATTATTAATGTCCTTATAACTAATAATCCTTAAAACTTGCTATTTATCTTCTTCCTATCCTCTATATATGTCTACCTTATAAACCGGTGGCTTAATATTCCTATATACTAGCTCTAGTATTGCGATATACTATATAGGGTAGATCTTTATTTTAGCTAGTAGGTTTAACTTAAACGTAACCGGTAAAATCCTTTATATAATTTTAAAAGGTCCTAGTCTAACATAGTTTAACTTTTTACTTAGTCGTTAACTCTTGAAATTTTTATATAGTAGCTATACTTTATCTCCCTCCTTAAGATCTGGTCCCTTAGATCTCTTAGTATTATAGTACTTTTTTATTCTCTCTTATACCTTCTTTACTAATTTCTTAAGGTCTATATAAAGATTCATTAATATCTTTATTCTTTCTTTAGCTATACTACTCGTTCTTTTTGCTTATTATAGTAATAACGATATTTTTAGCTTATATCCGTAATTTACCTTAAATAGTAATATACCTATTCCTTTCTGTAGCGTTATATTATATACGAACTATATAACTAGTAATAGCAATACCTAATTATTCTGTACGTAATTAATATAATGCCTTAGATACTATTCTAGTGTCTAATTTAATCTTTCTATTTAACCGTCTGTCTGCAGATAATATACGGTAAAAGTTACTGCTCTAACTCCTTACTCCGCTAAGAATACCTTTTAGAATGCTACTATAAATCTTAAATCTTTATCTAATATGATTTTATTTAGTGCTCCGTGTCTTATAAATACTTCTTTAATATAGATTCTAGCAATATCTTTTGCTAAAATTTCTTCCGTATATACTATATAGTATCCCTACTTTATAAGCTTATCTACTATTACTAAAATCGTATTATAATCTTGTCCGGTAATAGGATCTTTTAACTTTAGTAACTTAACAATAAAGTCCTATAATATAACCTCTTATAGTCTCTCTAGTGTTTTAATAGGTTGTAGCCCTCTATATAGCTTATGCCTTATTAGTTTATTTCTCTAGTAATCTAGATACTCTCTTATAACTTTCCGCGCTAAGCCCTAGATTCCGTTAATAATATACTCCTCCTAAAGTCTTAACACTAAGCCCGTGGCTCTATTATGTCCTTAAGTTATTCTCTTATATAAATCTTCTATAAATTACTCCGCTATACTTTTTAGGATATACTTTACTTCTTAATTTTTGTATATATCTACCTATAGATCTTCTAGCTATACCTCTAGAATTCTTTATACCTAAAAGCTTTCTAGTATCTTATATACTCTTATTAACTTATTATCTTCTTAAGTTACTATAATCTTTGGATAATTGTACCTAATTAACCCGTCTGTGTCTTTTTGTAGTAAAGCCCCTAATGGCTTCTTATTGTTTTATAGTTTAGCTTTCTAACTTAGAGTATCTACTCGCGTATTATCTGTGCCTTTAGTATACTAAATCTTAAAATAGTATTCTGTAAGCATCTCTGCCTATCTAACCTATTTTTAGTTAAGTTCCTTTATTATTAGGAATCCTATTAGGTTTTTATAATCCGTCTTAACTATAAATAGTTTCTTTATACTTTATAAGAATGCTCTTTATTTCTTTAATATTATAATTATATCTAACAACTCCTTATTATAAATGTTATAGTTTAACTCTAGTAGTATTATCTTCCGACTATAATATACTACTAGGTGCCATCCGTCTTAATATTTTTATATAAAGTACGCCCCTAGTATATAATCTAATACATTTATTTCTATAACTATCTCTAGTCCTAGTTAATAGATCTTAAGAACTAGCTCCTAGGTAAATAACTCTTTAACTTTTTTAAATAATTCTTATTACTCCTTTCCCTATACCTATAGTTCTTCTTTCTTTATTAATTACGTAAACAGTTTAATATCCTTTAACCACTACGCTATAAACCTTTTATAGTAATTGCAAAACCCTAAAAACAATTTTAGCTATATAACGTTCTTTAGTTTTTACTAATTTACTATAGCCTCAATCTTCTTTAAATCTATACTAAGTTAGCCTAGTTTAATAATAAATCTAATAAAATTGGTTTTCCTAGTAAAGAACTTATATTTCTTAATTATTACTAATATCTGTTCTTCCTATAGTCTCTTTAAGACCCATTTAACGTGTTCTCTATACTCTTCCTTAGTTATTAAGTAGATAATAATATTGTTAAGATATACTATAACAAATTCATCTAAGTATTCTTCTAATATACTATTAATACGCTTTTAGAATGTTGCTAGTATATTTATAAGCCCAAATTATATAACTAATAGTTTATATAGTCCTTTCTTTAACCTAAAGGCTGCCTTCTATTTATCGCCCTCCTTAATTCTAATCTAATAGTACGCCTATCTTAGATCTATCTTTATAAAGATTTACATATTACCTATCCTGTCTTAGATTTCGCTAATTAAAGGTAAAGAATACCTATCCTTTTTAGTGATGCTGTTTAACTGCCTATAGTTAATATATAACCTAAGTTTTCTATTTTTCTTTGGTACGAATAGTACTGAATAACCTACTAATAACTATAATGGTCTAATATATCCCTTTTATAGATTTTTTTTTAAATAAACTCTTTAAGTGCTCTACCTTCTTCTTTAGTAAGCTTATAGATTGGAAAAAACCTTAGACTTATTCCTAGTTCTAATTCTATTTTATAGTCCTATGCTATATAATTTAACAGCTTTTTACTTTTTAGTAACTATAGTTTCTTGCTATACTTATGGTATCTTTTTAGTATATAACTTAAGCCTCGCTTAGTCTCTTTATATATTACTCCGACTTAGTACTATACTAACTTAGTTTATTGTTATATCTTACGGCGTTAAATATCCCTAATATCGACTTAACCTATAATCTAATCGATTCTTAGATTATATTCCTATAACTAAGGCATTCCTAATACTGCCTTATCCTGTCCTAATAGTAGAATATTAAAAGATATCTTAATTTGTCTCCCTTTAATAGTTATCTAAATAGGTCCTATTTCCAGATTAATAATCCCTCCTCTATAGGCTATTAGATCTCCTAAAATTATAACTAATAGGTAAGGTTATTCCTTCTATTTGTAAGGTAGTCCTATTCTCTTAACTGCTACTAGTAAGATATGGTTCCTTATTGCTCCACTATCTATTAGTGCTTTAAACTGCTGATCTTACTATTTAACTTATAAATTTAGGTGTTGTCCTTAAATTCTTTTAAGGGTCTAAGGCTCTACTACTAGCTCCCTTTAGTCCTATAGGCCTCTACTTTTCCTAACTATTAGCTACTTAATCCTATTATACTTAGCTTATTCTTTAGCTAATATCTAGTTCGCTTTTTATCTTTAATATACTATAAATACGTATTCTCTAGGTATTCCCACCACTATTATCTATTTAAGTATTTTTCCGTAAGGAATCTTTTTAGTTAAAGTATTAAGTTTCCTAACTCTTAAACTTCTACTAGGTGCTAACTATATATATACTTAGTATTTCTATATTTTACCTCGTCTAATAACTAATATATCCTTACTAGGTACTTTTAGTTCCTATCTTTTGGTGCTCTATATATATTATACGCATTATCTATATATACAATCCATGTCAATATGTAATATACTAGGTGCTTTAAGTTAACTCTCGACTTATCTTCGTCTTTAAGTTTAAACCTTTCTCGCGTTAATCTAAGCGTTGTGACTTTATTCGCAGGTATTATAATTTACCTCTTACTCCTCTAGTCCTCTAATTGCTTCTTTAGATCCTTTAATATTATAATTAAGGCTCCTTTAATGTAACTTATGGCCTTTTCTATAATTAGGTGGTCTTGGATAACTTTCTTATCTAACTATATATAGAAATCTTCCCACTTATCGTTATATCGTTGCCTATACCACTTTTAGTATAGCCCTTTAAGTATATACGGCTCGTTTATAAGGAAGTATCTCCTTATTACTATATTATAACAGCCCTTTATATATCGTTCTTCGAACCTAGTAGGAATTCCTAAATCTTCCTCTTACTCTAGTTTGGTAAGCTACTTAGCTCTTAGTATACCTACCCTAGGCCTATTAGTGATTCTTTATACTAGTGCTCTGTCCCTTATATATCCTAATATGCTAGATCTCTTATCTAGTTTCTATTCTTGCTATACGATAATTCTTTATCTAAATTCTTCTATAGTTTCTTTTAGTTTGCGTTTTATAAATGGATCCTCGAAGTCTTCTTACTTCTTAATCTTAGTATTAATTCTTTAATCTTTAGGCCGAATACTATATTCTCCTAGTAAGTCTTCTAGGTCTATATATCTGTCTCCTAGTCTAATTGCTATTTATACTACAGATTCTCTAATCTATAAGGAAGCTCCTTACTTCTTCTTTATAGGTGTCCTTATTCGTTCTCCAAATTCTTAACCCCTTAGATTCTTTAATCCTAAGCTTGCTTCTATCTTAAGCTTTACCCTAGCCTTAGTTTAACTAGGCTTACTTAGTGTTCTTATCTTATCTTAAGAGTCTTAAATCTTACTTATCTCGTCTTAAGAATCTTATATCTATAAGAAACTCTGTCCCGAGCTTATTTATATATCTTTAAACTAAGCTACTGCTCTACTCTATCGGTTATCGTCTGTTATAGGTCCTTAAGCTTACCTTATCTTATTTTAAGAATCTTGGTTATCTTTTATCTCGTCTTAAGAATCTTAAGCCTTTAGCCTTTTGCCTTTATTAAGTGCCGAAGTAGCTCGCTATCCTACTTCTCTTACGTCTTGCGAAGTAATAGATATCGTATCTAGTGGGGTCTTAATCCCTACTAATGTTCCCTATTCTGTAGTGGAATTATCCTCTACCTCTAGTATAATATCTTTAAGGTCTGCGTGCTCCTAGTAAGCTACTTTCGTCGCCTTATTATTATAAAATGTTTCGCCTATATTAAAGTTATCGTCCTTAATATCCAATCCGCGAACTAGTTTATTAGTTCCTTTATATTTCGCTAAATATAGCTCTTATAGCTAATAGCTTGCGCTATACTTAGCGTCTTTATAAATTTGGTATACGTTATTATAACAAAACGCAAAACTTTTAATTAAATATTCTTTTGTTCCTTGTAGTATATTATTATCCCTCTATACGTATATATCGTCTACTAGTCTCGTTCCTTTTACTATATAGTAACTTTAACCACTTCTATAGTCTCTAATGTAATAACCCTATTTTCCGCAATTTATATAAGCTCTCTTTTTAAACTATTTTTTTTACTATAGAGTCTACCTAAACGTCTTCTACTGCTAAAATCCCTGATTTGGCCTCTGCTCCTTAGACCTTTAATTACTTAATCCTTATTCTTTAGGTTTCTATAGTTTCTTACTCTATCTCTTATAGGCTTCTTTAGTACCACTTAGGTCTATTAGCTCTACGCTATACTATAGTTTTTAACTTAGCTTTAGTTGTTACGTACTTTACGCCTTATATAACTATAAAACTCTATCCTAGCCTCTCTTAGCCTATTCCCTTTAGTAGATCTAATTATTAATTTTAATCGCTTAATCTATTAGTTCCCTTAGGGTGTCTATATCTTCTATTAGAATAATTACATCCTAGACTTTAGCCTTAAGTCCTTATTTATACTGTGCTATAAGCGCCTTATTATTTTACTTAACTTACGTTGCTAACGTCTGGAATTATATTATATACTTAATTGCTAAGGTTTATTATATAATATCTTAGAGTTTTCTTTCCGCCGTAGTTACTACCTCTAGGTCTCTAAATATTTATATAAGTTATTCCGTAAACCCTTCCTAGCTTATAAATATAAACCATACTTTTTAATTAGTAGTTATTATGCCATTCGCTTATATCTCCGTAAGGTAAAGCTTAAACTACTTAAGTGCCCTTTTTAATAGGAATAGTCCCGTATATGCTATTCGATCCATAGGTATTAGCAGCTTAGCTCCCTCTTACGTAACCTTAAAGTGCATTTATATAAAAAATCCTTTAAGTTTTAATCTCTCTCCTAAATACCTTTTAATTAATAGTAGCTTAATCTTCGCTGCGCCTATCCCGTTAATCCTATTTTCTAATATTATATTATTTTCTATTAGCTAGTTAACTATCTCTTATAGTTATCTAACTGTTACAGGTTACTATAAGTTAGTATTTACTATACTAGTGTTGTTACCTGACCTTAAAGTAGTTGCCGCCATTAATGGCGTTATAGCTGGTGCTTTTACATCGGGAAAATATTCGCAGGATGAGATTCAAGTAGACTTTGGTTTTCGCGTTTCGCGTAATTGACATGCAATTTGACCAACTCGACACGCAATTGACCA